>Ga0325404_1003489_pt1 | contig 16731 bp, 8 predicted proteins | sample PopdelMetagenome_18_FD_205664 | JGI IMG/M metagenome (GOLD analysis project Ga0325404, IMG submission 205664) | Populus deltoides microbial communities from Bellville, Georgia, United States - Xylem-Control-R1 | ecosystem: Host-associated > Plants > Phyllosphere > Stem > Wood/Secondary xylem... | reverse complement strand
AATTAGTGAAGCTTTGTAAAGGTAGGAGAGCATTGAAATGGATGTTTAGGTTAAAAATTGAAGAAAATTGCTTATAACTAAGGTACAAGGCAAAATGGTTGTGTAAGGTTTCAGTAAAAAAAAAAAAGAATTGATTTTGAAGAAATTTTTTCACTTATGGTCAAGTACTCTTTCAAATAGAGTGTTTATAGGAGATGGGTGTCTTTGTGATGACCTCTTTAAAATGAGTGTTATGACTATTGTAAACACAAATGAGAAAAAGAATAATAATAATGATGCATATTCTTCATAACAGCTTAAGTCTTGTGATATATGTGGCATGACATGTTAAGTTATGTGAATTATAATTTTAAATAATAAATAATAAATCCTGATTTATTACCTAGCATGATTTTTTAGAGAAATCATGGTCGGTCGTCAAAATCACTAAAATATAATGCTCACTTAATTATCACAAACAAAATAATTTTGTAGTATGATCATGAAAACCAAGTTGAACTCAAAGGAAATTTCGTTTAATGTTCCTCCAATATACTGAAATGAGAAAGAACGGGGGATTTGAATGAAAAATTCAAGAAACAATAATTTTAAAAATAATAAATTCATATGTCATTAAATCAGTTCAAGGGTCCACACATCCATTCCTATAATTATGTTGATCATCGAAGTAAAATAAATATTATTTCACATCAAGCGAATAAATTTGATATCCTTTAAAGTTGAGTAAAATCGATGAGATTATGAGTACATTAATTAGAAAAAGCTCTCTAATCAAATTCTTATCATTTAGCAAATGTAATATTGAAAGCAATTTTCATTCGATCGACAGTAGTTTAGGAATAAAATTTGTGCATTTATTCTAATCAAACGTTTAAAAGCTTGACAATTTAACTTGATTTATTCTTCCCTAATAAATCAAGATGAGAGTGGCAACAATTACGAATTGAAAGAAACTAGAAACCATACATGCCATCTCAAAACAATTCAATAAGCTTGAATAATAATCAATAGCATAATTCTGAACAAGAAAAAATAAATACTTGAATCTGAAAGAATTACAATGATAACGTTACTTCTCACAACTTGTTAATGGAGATGGTGTGTATCCCTCTTGAATCGAATTAAGGAGTTTATTTCATAATTGCTGGAAAATTGAAAAAAGCAGAGAAGAAAGGAATGTTCTTCGAACCCTGTTTCAGTTGTGTTCTACTCTATTTATCCTCTCACTTGGATGCAAAATTTCTTCAGGACTATTAGGCTAATTAGAAGTTTTCATGATACTTAATTTGTTACTTCTTTATTTGGTCCTTAAGGTTGGATAAATCTCTTAGAATTTGTGTTGAAAACTGACTTGGTTGGTATCACAACTCTACTATAATTCCAACTCTGCTGCAACTTAGACTTTGTTTCTAACTTGGTTTTGCAATATCTGACCATCCTAACTGTATTCATTCAATCATTGCATGTTAGAGGCTTGATTTAAATCTTTCTTGGGTCCTAAGGCCCACCGTTTTTATGCCAGACTCTCAGTCATAATGGGATGCTCGGTACCGTTAGTTTCCTGATCAAATCAGGAGACCCATCTCATCCTTCAGATTATGTCCAAAGTTTGGCCTTAAAAACGATTTTATCTGACTTTGAGTCCTTCATGAAAGTTGTAGCCCTCGATGTGTATATGAATTTTGGCTTTTAAATCTCCTGATTTTGATATCAGAAGCTCAAGATATTCTTATTTGAATATCTAGTATGAAAGCAATGAATTCTGCTGCAAGTATAATTCTGACCTGAGTTTGCAGGTTTGATTAGAGATCCAAATGAGATCAAAGTTTTGCTCATAATACCTTCCTGGAAAGCTTGACATATATACTTCAACTTAGATTAAGCCCTTCTTATTCAAGAACTCTAACTTAGCGAAACACCTAGATATGAATTTTGGCTTTTGAATCTCCAGATTTCGATATCAAAAGCTCAAGATATTCTTATTTGAATATCTAGTGTGAAAGCAATGAATCCTGCTGCAAGTAGAATTCTGGCCTGAGTTTGCAGGTTTGATTAGAGATCCAAATGAGATCAAAGTTTTGCCCATAATACCTTCCTAGAAAGCTTGACATGTATACTTCGACTTATATTAAGCCCACATTCTCATTCAAAAACTCTAACTTGACGAAACACCTATCACAAGAAGCTAGGTCCAAAACATAAAGTGCAAAATTTCTTATCTTAGCAATTAATTCACAAAGTCTCTTAGACATGCAAAACTCATAAAAATAACTTTCAATAAACTCAATTAAGCTTAAAATACATTAAAAAAACATAGAGTAAAAGGAGTATAGAACTTCCATTTATTGTTGGTTTTTCTTTGACTTGCTCTTTTACTTATTCTTTCTACTCTAAAGCTTAAGTTTGGTGTTTATGGAGAGATATTGATTATAATTTCTATAATTGTTTAGTTTGCATGCTAGGAATATTTATCTTATATGTTTTGCAAGCTTATATAATTTTTTAGTATGCATGCTAGCTTTTTGTTGTGATTGCAAGATTACTAAATGTTTTTATATTTTTGTATGATTATTGTAAAACTCAACAAACATTTAGGTAAAAAGTTGACCTATACTAAGCAAGAATTAAGTGGATCAAGTTGGCCTACTATAGGGAGGATTTGGGAGGGGGGAAATCGATTCTAGATTAACCAAAAGAGGAATAAGAATAACGTAAACCAACCCCCCCCCCACACCCCCATTACATTTATGAGTGATATAAATGTAGGGGGAAAAGATATGACTCTTCCTCTCCCCCAGAACCAGCAGCAGCTATTGCTAGAGCACACACTCCTTCCCAAGGAGAAAACTAAACCCAACTAGCTTGCATAACAACCTCCTTAAGTATTAAGTGAGTGGTGAGTTAGGAAAATGATAGAAAACCTAAAACATAGAAGAAAAAAGAGCCTAGACCTATCCTCCATAATCGACAGCAACCATTGTTGCAGCACACACTCCTTCCTAAGGAGAAACCTGAACCTAACTAGCTTGCATGCCAACTTTCTTGAGTGTTGGGTGATGGGTGAGTTAGAAAAAAGAGAGAAAAACCAAAAACATGGAAGAAAAGGGAGCCTAGAGGGCCAGCTGGAACAAATAGAAAGAAGAAAAAAGTAAAAAGGAAGAAGAAACTATTAAAACCTTTCCTAAGACCACTTAAAATCGTAAGGTAAGTCACCTTCTTATTTATTTCATTTAGACTTTGGCATAAAAGGAATGTAAAATTGGGTTTTTAAATTGTATGATTTCGATATCTGAAGCTCAAGATATTCTCATTTGAATATCTAGTGTGAAAGCAGAGAATCTTGTTGCGAGTAGAATTCTGGCCAAAGATTACAGGTTTGATTAGAGATCTAAATGAGATTGGATTTTTGATCATAATACCTTCATAAAAAGCTTGACATGTATACTTTGACTTAGATTAAGCGCACATTCTCTTTCGGGAACTTTAACTTGGACGACAAAATCCTATCACAAAAAGCTAAGTCCAAAACATAAAATGCAGAATTTCTTATCTTTAGCAATTAATTCACAAAGTCTATTAGGCATGCCAAACTCATAAAAATAACTTCCAATAAACTCAATTAAGCTCAGAATATATTAAAAAGCATAGTGTAAAAGGAGTAAAAACATATGTATATTTTACACTAATCAAATTCCCCCACACCTAGCTTTTGCACGTCCTCGGACATAATTTTAATTTTACTTTTTCAATGTAAAAAATGTAATGCCATCAACGAACAACAATTAAATTCTTAAAACATCATAACATATCATGAATTAAATTCCAATCACTTTAAAAAAATTTATCAAGCGTTTTTATTTTAGAATAAAACAACCAAATAGTAGGCCTTACATGAATAATCACTCAATTCTCATGTGTTTGAAAGGTTAGTGTTTTACTTCAATTCCTTCCAATGGAAATGATCTACCATAAGCTTGCAAGTCATCTCACTCTCCATCATTTAGATTACATGCATTTCACAAATCATAAGGTCTTTTCAAAGGTTGTAATGTGGCTTGGTTCAAGGTAGGAGATCTTTGGAAAGGTAGTTTAAAAGCCACTAAAACCAACAAAACAAAATAACCCCAAAACAAGACAGAATATTAAACACTCCCTCCAACCATTTTGAACTTGGCAAAAATTAAAGCTACATTATCCTTCTTTATTGGAAAATTTATTGTCCAACAGAACAAGATTTTGGTTCAAACTAAAGGATGATCTTTTACCTTCTTAAAACTTCAAACCTTTACAAGACCTTTTTATCTTTTTACTTTCCTTTTTTTTTCTTCTGCACCTGACATACCGTCTCTGAATTCAAAACACCCCTACATTTATTTCATGTATTCCCATGCTTATATAATGATTTATGATGTTCCATTAGTTTTACAGCTTGGGTGAGACACTATATTGTTTACGGCTTGTATTGTGGGTTTATAATTAAAGAAAAAGTCCATCAACTCAAAAAAGGTTTCAAGGAAAAATTTTATCCAAAGGTGGGTTGCTAGGCTATATAAGGTACATAACAAAAAATATCTTAATCATGTTCATGTATGCATGTAGAAGTATGGTCTTGATTAGAATCAGAGCAAGTTCTAGGGGAACAAAACCAATGAAAGAAAATCACACATAAAAGGAAAATAGAGACTAATATAGATGTGTCGGTCATAAGGCTCAAAGTCTCACAGGTTAGTGTCTATTAAATCCAGTTACTTTAATCCATAGAACATAGCTTGACTAAACAATCTTAAAAAACAAGGTCACTATTCAATCATGTTATGATTTTTTTATAAACTCAATTGAAAATTCATTAATGATATTAAAAATCAAAACATTTCCAAACATAACAAATTTTGGTTTTGCTAGAGATGTAACACAACCCCTCAAAGATTAACCTGCTGTCAAGATGCGGGTGCATTTTACAAAAAAATTGCTAGAACAGAGCATAAATCAGAGCATTATTTCATCAAAATATGAATGATAAAAACAAAGCACAGTGCTACCACTATAGACAGCCCCTACATCCCCCACACTTAGCATGAACATTGTCCTCAATGTACATAGTAAAGAGAGATGGAGAAATAAAGAAAACTGCCTTAATAACCTATTGGGTTTGCCTTATTTTGGCATCTATGATTGCAATAAAATTTTTTTTTGGAATGTCTCCATGCTGGGTTGCCTCTCTAAAGTGTCTTTCTTCATTGTCTTTGGCTAGATAGAGTTTTCTACGTGTCATGCATCCTTGTATATTGGGTCAACCAATTTTACTTCCTTCTCAATAGTGTCTCCAAAATTCTCAACGTAAAGGCTCAAGTCTGTGGCCATTCACCTTGAAAACTTTGTTAGTTACAATACTTTGGATATCAATAGCACCATGAGAAAAAAACATTGAAAACAACAAATGGTCCAATCCATCTTGATCGTAATTTTCCAAGCATGAATTTCAATCTAGAGTTGAAAAGTAATACTTTCTACGTAAGAAAAAATTGTTTACGCTGTAAAAACTTATCATGAAGAGATTTGGTTCACTCTTTATATGGCCTTGCACTGTCATATGCTTCCAATCGAATTTCTTCAAGTTCTTGTAGTTGTAACTTTCATTCTTCTCCCGCCTTTTTAGCATCAAGATTGCATTGTTTCACTGCCTAGACGGCACGATGTTCAATTTCCACTAGTAAATGACATAACTTAGTGAAAACCAACCTATACAATGACATTCTGATTGGAGTTTTGTATGTTATACAGTATGCCCAAAGTGCATCTTTTAAATACAGGCTCCAATCCTTTCGGTTGGGGTTCAACATCTTTTCCAAGATGTGTTTTATTTCTCGGTTTGAAACCTCAGTTTGTCCGTTGGTTTGTGGGTGGGAAGTTGTGGCTACTCGATGTACTCTATATTTTCGCATCAACGCTTCAATAGTTCGGTTACAAATATGGGGGCCTTGATCACTTATCATAGCCCTTGGAATTCCAAACCTACTGAAAATGTTAGATTTGAGAAATCCTACAACAACCTTAGAATCATTAGTACGGGTAGCTTTATTTTGTTTTTCTTTGCCTTATTCAAATCATTAGGTAACATTCCAATAACTATGAAATTTACCAAATCAGCAAACCAAGGTTCCTTACCTTGCAGATGCAGTAGCTGCGCATCGGGGAATGTTTCGGCAATAGGCAATGGTTCTTCCTTACATAAAATTCTGCTCAAATGATCTATCATAAAATTACTAGCTCCTCTTCAATCCTTGATTTCCAAATCAAACTCTTGCAACAAAAGAATCCAGCGTATAAGTCTCGGTTACTTGTCTATGACAAATACAATAGCTAAAAGCTCCTTTTTAGTGGTTGAATAGTTGTATTGAGCAAAGTTTAGTGTCCTTCACGCATAGCAAATGACATGACTTTTCTTTTTCTTTATTGGCCAAGTACAACTCCTATAGCATAATTACTAGCATCGTATATGATCTCAAAAGGCATATCCTAATTTAGTGGTTGTATAATCGGCGTTGAAGTGAACAATGTCTTTAATTTGTCAAATGTTATTTAACAATCTTCCTTGAAGTCAAATGGTACATCCTTTTGCAATAACCTCGACAATGGTTGTGTAGTTTTTTAAAAATCTTTGATGAACCAACCTCCTATAAAAATTTGCATGGCCAAGAAAACTACGAATGTCCTTAACATTAGTAGGATATAGTAAGATTGTAATTAAATCAACCTTGGCCTTATCAACCTCGATACCCCTAGTTGAAACTACACAACCAAAAACAATTCCTTGTTGGACCCTGAAATGACATTTTTCATAATTTAGAACCAAGTTGGTGTTAATGCATTGTTTCAAAACTTGGTCAAATTATCTAAACATTAATAGAAAGAATTGTCATAAACAGTAAAGTCATCCATAAAAATTTCAATACAATTTCCAATCAAGTCATAAAAAATGCTCATTATGCATCTCTAAAACATACTTAGGGCATTACACAATCTAAAAGGCATATGTCTGTAAGCGAAGGTCCCAAATGGATAAGTGAAAGTTGTTTTTTCCTGATGTTCGCGAGCTATAACAATTTGATAATAACTAGAACACCCATCTAAAAAATAGAAAAATGACTTACCTGCCAGTATTTCTAGCATTTCATTAATGAAAAGAATTGGGAAATGATCTTTTCTTGTGGTAACATTTAATTTCCTAAAATTTATGAACATTCTCCACCCATTCTGAACTCTCATGGGAACAAGTTCATTTTGTTCATTGGGAACAAGAGTCAAACTTGTCTTCTTGGGAACTACATGCACTAGACTAATCCATTAACTATCGGATATGAGATAGATGATTCCTTGGTTAAGTAGCTTCAGAATTTCCTTCATTACCACTTCCTTCATGGTTGGGTTCAGCTTACGTTAAGGCTCTCTCATGGGTTTGGCATCATCTTTTAGTAAGATTGTATGCATGTAAATTGCAAGATTTATACCTTTTATATCAGCTAAGGTTCATCCGGTAGCTGTTTTATTTTCTCTTAAAACTCTCAACAATTTTTCTTCTCTTGTTGTCGTGAGATCATTTGATGATCACCGGTAATGTCTCACTGTCTCTTAAGTACATATACTTCAAATGCTTGGGCAAAGACTTCAATTCCAACTTTGGAGCTTGTTTAACATAGGGTGAAACCCTTTCAAGAGAATTCGATAATTACAAAGTAGAGTTTACTAACCTGTTTGGCATTTGAAATAATGAATGCAAAGACATAATTGCTTCTTTTATGTCTTCATTATTCTCTAGCCTTGCATCCCTATCTGTCTTGCTTTGCTGTAATACAAAGTTCAACTCATCTTGTAAAAAACAATTGTTCAAAATCATCTTGCACAATGGGGTCAATTACATCAATATGAAAAATAGATTCAGAGTCATCAGGATATTTCATAGCATCAAAAATGTTAAATGTTACTATTTCCCCATCAAACTCACAAGATAAAATTCATTTATGCACATCGATCTTAGTTCTTGTTGTTTTCTTAAATTGCCTACTTAACAATATATGAGTTGAGTTTGACGCAAATGATTATCCATATCTATAATATAAAATTCCATAAGAAAAATCAATTCATTTATTCTAATTAAAACATCCTCAACAACGCCTTTTGGGTATGAATGAGACCTATCTACCAATTGAATTATTACCTTTGTTTCTTTTAAAGGTCCTAGATTTAAAACCTTATAAATTGAAAGTGGTATAACATTGATCAAAGCTCCTAAATCAAGTATAACTCTTTCTACCCTATGATTTCCAATTACAGATGGTATAGTGAACATACCATCTGTAATTGGAAATGTTTTCTTTATATGACTGCAAACACGTTCTCTTCAACTCTTATTTTCTTATCAATGTTCAACTTTTTTTTGTTGGTGCACAATTCCTTAAAATTTTTTGCATATTATAGAATTTGCTTGATCGCATCCAATAGTGTAATGTTAACTTCAACCTTTCAAAAGGTTTAACAAATATCATGCTCTGACTCTTCCTTCCTTGCCTTCTTTAATCTACTAGGAAATGGAGGTGCAACCAGATTCTTATTAATAGGAAAGATGGACTTACCACTTAACTTTGTTCTCGGTGCATCCAAGATTGTTGGTTCTATTTCCAGCTTGTTGTTCTTGGTTGCTGCTGATTCTGGTGTTGAAGCTGGCAACATATTTGTTGTTGATTCTGGTGTTGCAGTTGACAGGGTAGTTTGCACCATAGTAGCTGCTGAATCTGGCTCTGTTCTTAGTGCATCCAAAATTATTAGTTCTATATCGAGCTTTTATTTCCGATAGCTACTGAATTTGGTGTTGCAACTGACAATATGACCTGCACCACAATAGTTGCTAATCCTGGCATTGCAGCTAGCTAGGTAGTCTGTACCATAGTAGCTGCTGAATTTGGGGTTGCAACTAGTGGTATATTTCCTGCTAAATCTGGTTTACAACTAGCAGCATATTTGTTACTGATTCTAACATTAGGACTAGCAACATGGTCTGTACTTCCTTTCCACTTTTAAGAGTAATAGCACTTGCATTTTCTCTTGGATTAATTTCAACTTAAGATGACAGCTTCCTTTTATTTGCCTCAATGCTTCTTACAAGCGATGCAAGTTATGAAATTTAAGTCTCCAAATTCTGAATGATAGCTCTTGTTTCTTGTTGGAACATTTGTATATTAGTGGCTAAAAATTTCACAATTTCTTCTAAATACATACCTAAATTTGATGTTTGAGGAGGAAAAGTTGGATTGTCATTGGCATATGACCAAAACGGTTGCTGGTTTGAGGGCTGACCATACTTAAGGTTTGGGTGATCTATCCAACTTGGGGTGTAATGGTTTGAATATGGTTTATATTTCCTTAGTTGACTGCCAGACCAACTTATCGCATTCACCCTAAGGGGTTGTATCTTTTTGAAGTTGTGGGCATATATTAGTAGAATGTTTTGGGACTGCATAAATGCCATACATTTTGGATTGCCTAACTTGTCCCAACACTACTTGTCTCACAAGAGAAGTTAGTTGTGAAAGTTGTGTCTCAATATTAGAATGCATCACCTCATTTACCTTGCTTGTACAAGAGTGTTTTCTACAAATACACCACCACATATAACATCTATCATGCTTTAGTCCATGGGAAATAATCCTTCATAAAATTATTGCAACAATAATTAGTTAGAAATTTGGTGAAGTGGGCAACTTGCGCAAAACTGATTAAAACATTCTCAGTATTCATAACGTTTCCCCATTGTTTTGGAGAATTTCACTAATTTATTTACAAATTGTTCCAACCCGTAATGCTGGAAAGAATTTTTCCAATTCTTTCTTCAAATCATTCCACGTTAGTATTGATCCTGAAGGAAGTTAATAAAGTCAGCCATTCACCTTGTTTGCCAAAGACATCAATGAATTCTGAGTTAGCTGTAAACCACGTACGCTGAAGATTTCGCTTCAGTTGCGCAACTATGTTGCGTAGATGATTGTTGAGTCGATCACGGCTCAGTTTTCATCAATTATTTATGTGTTAGTCGAAAACTAATGCTCTGATGATTTCAACATCAACTTCAAAACTGTGTTGCATTGATGATTTCTAAGTCGATAGTGACTCAGTTCTTGTCAACGATTTCTGCATCAGTAGTGGCCTATGTGCGATAGCAATTTCTGCCGAATGAGGGTCATTAGCGAACCAGTTTTGTTGATGATTTTGTGTTCAGTGAATCAGTTCACTGACAAGTTTGCGTTCATAGCAAACTAGTGTTGCTGATGATTCTGTGTTCCAGCTAATCCGTTCGCTGACGAGTTTGCATCACTAGCGAACTAGTTTTGCTACTAAATTATGTGTTCTAGCGAATCAGTACGTTGACGAGTGTGTGTCATTGGCGAACCAATTTTGCTAACGATTCTGTGTCCCAGCCAATCAGTTCACTGACGACTTTGCGTCACCCGCGAACAAGTTTCGTTGATGAATTTTTACGGCAGATTACATATCAAAACTGGTTCAATGATTAAAATGATTGCATTATATGATTGTAATCTATGAACGCTAGAATGTGAACATATGTATTCTTGAGATTTGTATGGTGATGAGTCGTGTGATTACCGAATGCAAATATATAGATTTATGACCATTGATGTGGTAGGTGGTACGACCAGGATCGGACTCGCGACCGTATAAGGACATCCCACGGGTTGAGCAGGTAAATGGTTTCCACATTTTTTTCTTTGTATAATGTTAATGTTTTAAAATGACTTGTTTAGGGATGATATATTATTGCGTTGTGATGAATTTTAAACCAACTATGAAATGTTGATCGAGTTGTTGATGAATTGGGGTTGTTGATGAATGTTAAGCCGACTATGAAATGGTTATTGAATTGTTGATGAATGTAAAACCAATTATGAAATGTTGATTGAGTTGTCGATGAATGTTAAACCGACTATGGAATGTTGATTGAGTTGTTAACAAATGTTAAACTGATTACGAAATGTTAGTTGAGTTGTTGATAAATGTTAAACCGATTATGAAATATTGATTGAGTTGTCGATGAATGTTAAATCGACTATAGAATGCTGATTGATTTGTTAACGAATGTTAAACCGGTTACGAAATGTTGGTTAAGTTGTTGATGAATGTTAAACCTATTATGAAATGTTGATTGAGTTATTGAATAACTTTAGCTAATAGCATCCGAGATGAATGACTAGGTTATGATTAATGATTAGCCTAATGGCATCCGAGATGGATGTCGAGTTGTGATTGATGATTAGCTTCAGCCAATGGCATCCGAGATGGATGAGCGCGATGCGTTTGATGATTAGCTTCGGCTAATGGCATCCTAAGAGGATGGTCAAGTTACGTTGATGATTAGCTTCGGCTAATGACATCCTAGATGAACGGTCGGGTTGTATTGATGATTAGTCTCGGTGAATGGCATCCTAAAGGGATGATTGGGTTGAATATGATGATTAGTTTAGGCTAATAGCATCCTAGATAGATGGCCAAGTTGATTATGATGATTAGTTTCGGCTAATAGTATCTGTAAGAGATGACGTGTTTGATTTTGAGATTCATTTTGGTTAATGGCATCCGAGATAAATGATCGAGATTAGATGTTGCGATTAGCTATAGCTAAAAGCATTCAAGGTGGATAAACAGGTTAACGTGAAGTGATTAACCCCGACCGATGATTAAACTTCGACCCCACAACTCCTATGGAGAGGTTGGGGTATATGAGTGAGAATAATATATTTAGCGAAATAATAAGGATTGTACAATGCATATGAGAAGTAAATGAAATAATGTACTCATTTTCAGTTGATAATGAAAAGTAACAATAACGTCTTTTTAATTGTTTATTATTATGTTTAGATTATTTACAATCTTTGTATCCTTATTGTTTTTGTAACAGCGACATCACACAATCAAGGTGCGTAGGAAAGCTTGTTCCACGAGCTCTCATACTTTCAAAATATGCTATGTAATAGTATGTTTTAGGTGTTATGTGTTTGATAAGAACGAATGAACTAGTTGAATATTTGCCATTCGAAAATTTTGTAAAGACTTGTATTGAAAATTATAATAGAATACAGATGTGAAAGTACAATCTTGTAAACATGATGTGGTGAATGGATATATGTGATATTCTTTTTTATGAGAATGTTCTATTATGAAATCCCATGAGTATTACACTATACTATGAGATGAATTCTGTTACAATAAACCCTAAATATCGTTGCAAGAATATGTATTGTCACTTTTATGGGATGTTGATTTAATTTACCCTATATGGGTTGTGCCTTGCTAATAAATAAAATGTATTTATAAATTCACAGAATGATATTGTGAAAAGTATCAAGAACCTAATGACTTACAAAAAACAAAATTCCATCGATTTTGGCTATGAAAAAGTCGGGTTGTTACATTCTAGTTCATTACGTAACCATATACATTCCATAATCTCTTCAAGTTTATCACAAGGTTATCAAACAATACACAATCAAGTCTCAAAATATACAATTCCTAAAAGTTCTCCTAATCATTATTCCATGGCCGAACATAGTGTTGTTAACAATCATGCATTCCATATTCCTAATTGTATTATTCTAATTCATCAACACAAATTAATAGCAAATCCACATTACGCAAGAGTTTCATTTCCACCTTATATCTTGTTTCTTTAAGGGTGTTCACCATACAAAGTTTTCTTTCATGGTTTTTCCTCTTGGCTGGACATTATAGTCTGTTTTTTTTTTCTAATTTACACATGCAATTCATCATTTATATCAAAAGTATGTTCACAATAACATGTTATAATCACATTTGTTCATCAATCACATAAGCAAAAATCAAGGCATTAACATAATATAATTTTTATTTCAGCTCAAACATGTTTCTAAATGTTTAACAAGATCACAATCTATACATTCCATCACTTCATTTTATATTCTTTTCTTTCTTTCGATTTGGCCGGCCTTTAATTAGGGTTTGCTCATCCATATACATCATTTTTTTCTAATAAATATTTTAAAATTGTGTCCCCTTCATTCCCTATTCTTCTTCAACCTTCTCATTTAGCTTTTGTGAATTTACAAGTATAAAAACCCTAAGTCTTTCACTTTGAGGTTTCTCCCTCTCCCTTATCTTGAAATCATAAAGCAATAAACAAGGGAGTGATATTACTCATCCTCTAGGTTTTTCTCTCCTTCTACTGCTATTCCAGTCGGCCCTCTATATTCTTCCTCCTTTTGTGTTTTCGATTCTCCTTCCTTTCTCTAATTCTCCTTTCACTCAACCCTTAGCCTATTTTTTTTTTTAAAAGAATTTTGGCCCATTCCCTTCTATTTTCTTATTCTAATTAATTATTTTTAAAGATTTCTTCAAATAAGACCATCAAGATAATAGTTATAAAATTTTCCTATCTTGGCATAACTTTTAAATAAGATTATAGTTTTTTATGGTAATATTAAAAATTATTTCATGAATGATTATATATAAATCTAACATCCTAATTTTTTTAGAAAAATCAACATGGAATATCCAGTGAGAATAAAATATTTTATTTTTATTTTTTCATTGTTATTTTTTATATATTTTTATCAAATCAATCATTCTTTTATTTTCTTATAATGTCTCATAAAAATATAAAGTTATTCTTTTTTTTGTTTTGTTTTTATAAAAACCATGATAAGTTTTTATTTAAAACACTATTGTTCTTATATATATATATTAAAAAAAAGACATGTTTTAGAATTGTTATGAATTATTATATAAAAAAATGAAATTTGGATTGAAAAATACATTTTTATTCAAGAATATAAATCATTAGAATTCTTATAAATGTATATTTTCATTATCATAAAATTATATAAAAATAGGTTTTGAATATGATCCAACAATGTTTTGTCTTTTTAATTTTTTAAGTCGTTAATTATTTTTTTAATTTTTTAATTAATATCTTCTCTTTAATTTTTATTTTTTTTGTTTAATTTTTTTTTTGAAGTAGTAATAATTCTTTTGGTGGCTTCTATAATCTCATAATACCTCCAATAGATTATTATAATTTATCCTTTTTTTATTAAATTTAAGATAAATTAATTTTATTTGTATTAAGTATTTATAATAATGAAAATCATATAAACTTTCTTTTCTTAGGTTTAAAATTAACTCGAAACACTACCCTAACTCAAAGACATTGACTAGTGTAAACTATTTCAAACTCTGAGGTCACTTACAACACTTGTATAAAGAGGGAGAAAACAGCCTTGTTACAGAACTATTGTTCTAACTCAGCTCTTTGGAGTTTTTAAGTTTTACCCCTATGTTATCAACGGTCAAGTACACTATTATTATGAAATCTAGAGGTCCACAGGGAAATTTGGGTCAATCTGTTTCAGAAACTTGTTAGAGAATCTACCTATTTTTCGGCCATATATTTAGGGATAATGGAGTGTTTATGAGTGTTTTTTATTTGAAAATACATTAAAATAATATTTTTATTGTTTTTTAAAAATTATTTTTAATATCAATGCATCAAAATAATCTAAAAAAACCAAAAAAATATTAATCTAAAGCAAATAAAAAATAAAAAAAATTAATATTTTTAAAAGCGTTTTTAAAACACAAAAACAAACAGGGCATTAATCCAAACTCAATAGATATCGACCTGACTCGACCTGAATGAATGAATATTTTTTGAACCCGATGAATAATGGGTAAAGTATGGATATTATTAAACCCGATCTAAAAATCACCCGAACTTAACTTGAGATATATATTTACTAGATAAATGGCTCAGGCTACGCTGCGAGCCATGTTAGTTTTTTTGCCAACGTACAAAAGCATATTCATGTGATATTAACGTTTTAAAAGTAGTAAGAAAAATCTAAGAATTTGGTAACTGAAAAGGTCGCATTTTTTATTAGAGAAATGATCTAAAAAGCAAACAAAAACAAAATACCATGAGTCGAGCATCTCATGCTTACTCTCACATAATTAATTTAATTTAACTAAAAATAAAATATCTTTTGAAAAAGCTAGATTCAACAAAGGCCAAAAAACATTTCGAGTTAACCCTTGTTACTTTCGAAACCACAGAAAAATCCAATAAAAAGCGAACAAAAAAAAATATTGATTGATGAAATTAAAAAAAAATTAAACATAAAAAGGAAGAAAAAAACCAAGCAAGCATAAGTAAACTTTGTAAACCCGGGTTAATCTCTTAAACTTATGACCCGTTAAATTATAGACATTAACTAAATTAATAAGCTCAACATTCGTCCAATTAAATGTTAGATGATGAAATCAATTAATTGAATTAATTAAAAAAACTAAATTCCTTTAAAAAAAAGCTAAATTTAACAAATACCAAAAAAACCTAAGGCAACCCTTGTTATTAAAAAAAAATCTCATAAAAAGAGAATAAGATAAATGTTGGAAAATGAAATCACAAAAAAAAACTTAAAAAATAAAAAAAAATCAAGTAAGTCCGAGTAAACATTTTAAACTCAAGTTAAACTCTCAAACCCACAATCTATTAAATTCTTGATTTGAACTCAACTTAGAAACTCAACACTTGAAGAATTAAATGTTAGAGGATGAGATCTATTAATTTAATTTAATTTTAAAAAAAAATTCTTTACAAAGCTAAATTTAATAAAGGCCAAAGAAATTAAGGCAACCTGTGTTATTTTCAAAATGACTAAAAAATCTCATGCAAAGTGAATAAGAAAAATAAAAAAAGATGGAGGATGAAAATTATAAACAAATAAATAGTTAATTAATTTAAAAAACTAAAAATTCATTAAGTTGTAAGACTCTTGATTTAGAAGTCAACTCTAACTAGACGAACACTCCATTAACAATAATTAACTTGTGAATAAGTTTAAAAAATAATTTAGGCAAATAATGGTATATATAAAATAAATTTAAGAAAAAATATATAGAAAATATAATTTTTTATTGAAAAAGATATAGTAAGGGTGATTTTTATCTTTTCTTGAACTTATTTAAATTTTAAAAAGTAGTTTATATCTTAAAATTTTTCTTTAAATAACTAAGTAAAGACACAATTTTCCATATATTCTATTTTATGTTGGGGTAATATGCTAATTATATTTAAGATTGTAATAAATAAATGTGGATATGTTTAAGTTTTATTTTTAGGATTATAGTAGAATTTAAATTTGGTTTTAATTACGAATATACATTTTTATAATATTATATTGCCAAAAATACGTGCGGATGTAAAACTCATCAAATCAAATACAATGATATAATACCCAAAAATTTTGAAATTCTTTTACTTTACCATAGAATTATTTGGAACAAAAAACTTCAAGTTACAAAAGGGCTGATTAAAAACAAAATTTATTGGAAACACAAAAAAAAAAACCCGCGAAAGTGAAAAGAAAGTCGATGCAAAAATTGCGAGCCTTAAGAAATAATAATGGAAAACTAATGGGTAAACCGAAAGATGATGGATGAGTGGCCCATAATGAAATTGGACTGAGACCAGCCATGGACAAAATCAATCAACCCTCTCCTGACCCCTTCGGCACTTTCCACCGAGAAACCACTGTACTCAAAGAGTAATAGAAAAACGAAATGGCATGTGCGAGTGGCAGCAGCACCAGTTTACTAATATTGTTGAACCAGTCTAGGCTCGGTCCTCAAAGC
>Ga0325404_1003487_pt1 | contig 16738 bp, 15 predicted proteins | sample PopdelMetagenome_18_FD_205664 | JGI IMG/M metagenome (GOLD analysis project Ga0325404, IMG submission 205664) | Populus deltoides microbial communities from Bellville, Georgia, United States - Xylem-Control-R1 | ecosystem: Host-associated > Plants > Phyllosphere > Stem > Wood/Secondary xylem... | reverse complement strand
TTAACATATGGGATAGGCAGATATAGAAATACTAAAAAGTCATTTTGATTGTGTAGCTGTGTCTTTGAATTTCATCCTCTTTGTTTGGTAAGGAAAAGGGTGCACAGCTTACCGCATAGACTAAGTTTTACCCGATCCCTGCTCCATAGCATAACCTGAACCCCCCCAAAATTAATTAATGGCATTATTGCCACTGCGTGATAAAATTAAATTAAAAGTGCCACGTCAAAATTATCCCACCAAGAGAGTGTGATTATATCAACCTTTTGATCTTTTCATAAATGGCTAACGCCACCTCCTTTTTTTTTCTTTTTTTTTATTTAAATATCCACACACTCTTTTAAAACATAAAATTAATTTCATTCAGAATTTATTATTATTATTTTTAATTAATACGCTAGAAATCAAACTTATATTTTTATCTTTAAAAAAATATAACAATGTTTTATCAACAGTCTATTGGTGGCTAATAACAGCCTATGATTCAACAAAAAAATCCCATTAATTAATTAATTAATCAATGTCAGACACGTGGAAGTGTCCAAGACGCAAACACAATACATCACACCACGTGTCGATGCATCTGGGTTAGGTTAATCACAGCCACTTACTACTGCTGAGGTGTCAGCGATCCTGATTCTGCAGCACACACGTGGCAAGGGAATGACGGCTAGTTAAGCTTTGTTGTTAACTGCCAAAAATGCTCTCTGATTGTCTTTCTGTGCCCCGCACCGGGTCACGTCCCTGTCACGTGGCTTGCCCTCTGTTGGCTGGCACCGCCCCTCTTTCTGATTTCTAGTGACATATTAAAGAGTACAAACGTATTTTTCTTTCTTTCTTTCTTGAATTTATGATGCGGGACTGAAGAGTAAATTGGAAAGGAATAATAGAAGAATAAAAATAAAGCTAAGGACTTTTTTTTTCTTGCAATATTAATGGAGTTTGTAGCCAACATACAATATACTAAATGCGTACTAATTAATATCACTTCCATACATGTGACATTTAAAAAACAAAAATTGAATATGAACCTCACTAACATCTAAAATGATAGGAATTAAAAATAATTGAAAGTGATCCCTAAATTCTTTTTAAAGAATTAACTATATATATATATAATATGTTGTTTTAATATGACTTGTAGTCAATTGATTGGTTACACGTGATATTATTGTATTCATGTAAATACGTATTTGTTATTAATAAAGGCTTAATTTATTTTTAATATTTATATAATATTAGATTGATAAATCTAGAGTAAAGATAAAGTTTAGAGGATAAAAATACTTTGCAAAAAAAATTATAAAATTATTAGAATTATGAGATTGCTATTGCATCAAATCATTGTTCCTAAAATGTTACTGCTCAATGCTCTCTTAAATACATGACATGTTGTTAAATGATGCACATGATCTTCAAATATAAATTAATCAATTTTTATGTTGATAATAAATTAAATTGTTTAATTTATGTAGTTTTATTTAATTATAATTATAATTATAATTATAATTTATATTTAGACCAATATATTAGGAACCCAATGAGTCACACATATTAAGAACTATTAGTCATAAATTAAACTAGAATGGTTTAATTTAGTATGACTTTATTAAAATATATTTTAGAAATTAAGGACTATAAAATAATTAATACAGAAATTATATTTCTAGACTTTAAAAAATCAAGTAAGGACTTAATTGAATTAATTTTTAAAATTATCATGAATTAATATATGAATATTATTCATGGCCAAATTGATATTTTATCAATTTATAGGTTTTTTCAGATTTCTCTATAAATAGTAAGCCAAGCCTCTTATTTTTGTAAGGTTATTTGTTAGACAGAAAAAACTATATAAATCATAGAATAGAAAGTTAGCACTCTAAGCATAACAATCTCTCTTTTCATTTAAGAGATTTATCACTAGTGATTCATGTGAATTATTGTTAGAGGCCGCCCAATTAGATGACTTGTGGTTTATGACAACTTAGGCGCCTTTAAAGAATTATTAAGCTGAAAAATATCAGATTTTTAGGTAATAAATTTCTAAACAACTTTAGATCCGTTTAACAAGATTCTAGAGACTACTGAATAATTTTGTTTTATTATTTCTGTTACGTGAATGACATTTGAAACCAATTTATTCTCCATCCTTAATCTTTTAGGTAGACATTACATCTTTGATCTTGCATCTCAGTATACCATGCACATGGAAATGCATTGAAGATATTTTTTAAAAGGATTAGTATGATGGATAGTAAGGTCGCTTTCTATTAAAGTTTTGTACCATATATAGAATAAATAGCAGGAAAAAATATATATATTTTTTTATGAATATACGAATGATTTGCTTATCAGATATTTTATTTTCAATAGACAAAAAAATGATGAAAGATCCAGGGAAAAAAAGAAAGCACCAACGATATACATACATTTTAGTAATAAGGCACTCGCATCCTTGATTCGTATCAAAACTCATGATTATTTGGTAAAGGTAAAATGACATTTCCTTTGTATATTGAATCCACTGGGATCCCATTTCCATGTCGTGTCAAATCATGAGTTGAGATTAAGAGAATTGTGCAAACGATGGCAACGGAGCCCGTACTTCCTCCTCAAGTTTATATCGCGGGACACCGGACAATGAAGCTTGAAACCTGGCCTCTCGCAAATTCCTTACATTGTTTTCTTGTAATAGTTATGGCCGTTGATCACGGTGTCACCACCAGTGTCGTGGTGAAGATGGTGATAGTAATAGCTAGGGTTGATTAATGGCGGCAATAAGTTGTGGTATACTGGTAGTGACAAGAACATGCATGCACTGCAATGATTCTGATGGTAGGGGTGGCTAAGATGCTGGTGGTAGTTCCTGCATCATTGAAAATTCTAATTTATTCTGTTTGAAAATAAAATATTTAAGTTCACCGCCACTATCGCTCCTTGCATAACAACAAATCACGCATATATTAAAAAACAATTCCAGACACAGACACACACACACACACATGTATAAAAGTTAGTTTTGTCCTATTAATGACATCGTGGATAAGATTAAAGTTTATATAATTGCATGTATATGATTTTAGTTGAACGTCAGCAGTCGCAGCAATGATGTCACAAACAGGACAGATAAATAACGTTGGAATTTATAGTAAAAATTTTGGAGAAAAGAGAGAAGAAAACACGCATGTGGCTTGAACTTTCCAAGAACTTGCTAAATTCCCTCTTGAGCAGGCAACGTGAAGCACCACCAAGGCCTCATGTTTTCGACAGATGCCATCCCATATATCCCTAAGAAACAAAATCCATGGCCTCCGTCGCCCTTCTCCAGTCCATTAGCCGGCACATCATACAACCTAATAAGGCTAGAACACATTAAATGTTAAAAGCCTTGTTTGCTTGCTTGCATACCTTAGCTCGGATGTTGATGCAGAATCGAAAGCAGATCTCAAACTTAGCACAAGGGTGCTCTATCCGAACACGTGTAGGGCTAGGATGCTAGGACTGGGTGAGTATGATCGACGTTGGAATCAGAATTCGAATCTCGGTAATGTGATGTATGAAAATATGATCACAGCTATAACTGTGGAATTATATGCTCATATTAATTATTTGTTAACGAGAGAAGTTATTATCACAATTTAGCAGGCATAATTGAAAAGTCTAGGGGTGTTTTTGGTAACTTGGTGGCTGACCCTCTTAAATGCACCTTATAAGGAGTGGCTGCTGCCCCCATACTGTTCGTATAGGAGAGTTGCAGCTGACACCTTTTTTACAATAACCTCAAAAGGACATAACTTCTCTCAAGTGTCTTCCTTCTTGTCCTTAATCTTTAGCCTAGCTAGTAGCTACAAGGTACGAGTACTAGGGCAAGTCCTTTTGTACCAGCACAGTATATTTTGTTATCTTGTTATGCAAAGCTCTCCATCGCTCTTTCTGTTTCCATGGAGGCCATCTCTCTCTTATTTATATTCCCCCTCCCTCCCCTCATTGCTTAAATGAATGCTTCCTCCTTTAACTCATGTTTGAGTCTATATATATATATATATATATATCAAGAGATCTCCCTCTCGCTCTAGCTTGCTCTCCATTTTCTATCAGCAAGCTACGCACATCTTGAGTCTTTTCTTCTTCTTACATATCTACTGAGATCTATTACTGTATATTCTCACTTGTTAGTAAATACCATTTTGTGAGCAACTTCATTTTCAAAAGGTAACAAAGGTCTACAGTTTTATATTATATTAGTTGCTTACAGCGTTTGAAAAAAAAAAAGAGACTTTTTTCTGGTTTTTTATGTACTTTTTCCCAAGCCCGGGAATAATGTCAAGCAATGTTCGTCATTCCTTAATTTATCTGAACATTTAACCCCCTTTTTTTTCATTGTTAAATCTCATATTAATGCTGAATTAAACCAACCTAATGCTTTTATTTTCTTTCATATTACTGTTTGGAAGATTATAAGATGGAGAAAGAGAACACATCCTTAGCGAGAACAAGATCGGAACAGTTGGTGGAGACAGTGGCAGCGGCGTTTAAATCTCCTTCGAACAACGAGGCAATCGGAGTTTCTGATGGCAGCAGTGGCGGGACACTCTCAAGGAAGTCTAGCAAGCGGCTGATGATGGCAGCCTCACCGGGACGCAGCACTTCGGGTGGTAACAAAAACACACACATTAGGAAGTCAAGGAGTGCACAAATGAAGTTTGACTTGGATGATGTCAGCAGTGGAGCAGCTCTAAGCCGAGCCTCTAGTGCCAGCTTGGGCTTCTCTTTCTCCTTCACTGGCTTCAACATGCCACCTGATGAAATAGCGGACTCCAAGCCGTTTAGTGACGATGATATACGTAAGTATATACACACAATATATATTTTCTTTTATAATTCATGCAGCTACTCAGCATGTGGTTGTAGTTATTATAATTTCGTATGGTTTTTTGTGGTCCACTTGAATATCTATGGCCGTTGGTGTACAGGTGTATCCTTCACCAGTTTTTCTCTAGCCTTAGTAATTCGAAAAGGTTTCATGAACTAGCTAGAAAGTAGAACCCTTAGCTAGCCATGAAGTACAAGTTACAATGGGTTGCACACCACCTGCATATTAATTTGGTGATGATCAGAACAATATAAATTAATGTGATTTCAGGATTTCTTAAAACTAGCTTGGTTCTGTGTGTGTGGTCATGCATGCTGCTTTTCTTCGAGCTCTCTCTCTATATATATGATCATCTTATACATTCATAGTTTGAAAATGGTGTCTTTGGCATCGATCATCGAGTCCATCTCCTTGGTTCTGTGCGTTTTGGGTTTTTTTGGTATCTGGGCAACAGAAATAGGAACACAACTTGTTTTCTTAATGTTTTTTCGTTGCATCCATGATAAACTATTGCTTTAAACTCGCTTTTATTCTAAATGTAGCAGCAGGAATCTATCCATTTATCTGAGAAATTAGCATATGATTGGTAAAGCTAAGAGCAAATATATAATTAGTGTCTGTACCAGAAAGTTAGGCAGCAAGCTTGACCAAACTTTAAATGTGAGCGATATTTCAACATGGAAAAAGGGCCACTTTCTGACCATGGGAAGAAAGTGACAATGGTATCACTTCCACTTGCTAAAATGTGGAGCCAGTGAGAAGTGGGTCCCTTGCCCCACCAATCAAAAGAAAAAAACTGTACTTCTTCCATTCATTTCCCCCATCAGTGCGCTCTACATTGTTGATCAATCTCAAGATATAAGCTACTTATTAAATAAGCTCATATAATCTTCGTTTCAATATCTTCTTGAGAAAAAGCTATAAGAATATTATTTTTTTAAATAATTTTTTCAAGTAAAAGAATTGTGGATTCACTCGGAATCAAATCGAGTCGATTCTAGTTTGATTTTTCTAAAACTCAACCCGAACTAGAGGTTGAGTTTGACAGACCTAGCCGACCAACTGATGATTTTTTTTTCGTATCCGAAGTTACTGGTGTTTATGGAAGGTTGATATCCAATCTCTTCTCATAACCATTAGCAAAGTATCCATATAGTTTCTATCTCTTTTTTTATTTCTTTCTTTACACCATTTTCGGCTCGGGGTAGCTTGATTTCGCATATTCAAATGTTTTTTGTACTTACAAATCTACAGTACTCTATATACTTGATCGGTATATGGTATTTATCCTTTCCTAATTTTTTGCTTTTCTTCAATAATAGATATGCTTAATCCACATCAAATTCATCTTCTGTTTTTGCAAAAATAAAAAAAAATGTTGTCCTCTTGCGTCTTGTTTGCAAGTCTCGCATGTTCTTCCCGACAGTGTAAATTGTTTTTACTTGCTGATACTTCTGGTGTAATAAATCTGTTAGGAGCCGAGTCTCTTTGTCTGCATCCTCTGTACCAAAGAAAAAGACTACTGATAAGCAAGAGGCACGAATGTGATGCTGGAATAAATTAAGTCTTCCATATGGGCCCTGAAGCATCCTATCATTATTTTGATCATCAAAATGATAGATATAATTGGGCCCCGAGCTCTCAGACATGCTGACTTATTGCCTTTAAGTAACTTTCATTAAGGTTATTATTTCCGATGTTCTTGGCAAAAATCATTCGCCTGCTAAATCAAATGTGACTTTTGAAAATGATCTCAACACTTTTCCTTTTCTGCTGTGATCCTCTTTTGGTGATAAAACTCTTAATCTCACATGATATTGAGGCTACAGGGTTCTTTTAGAGTTGATTGACTTTTCTGGGATCTTTAAATTGTGACTATTACAGCCACATATTCAGGAATTATTGTGACCACAAAAGGGTGAAAAAAGATACGACACAAATCACTTCTCATTTCAAGTTCAGATGTGAAATATCAGGTCATTCAACTGGCATAAGCTGGAACTAATAATTTGAAAGAGAAAAACTGGCTAAAATGGCATTACTTATAATGCTCATCACATACCACTTTCATAGCAATCCCATTCCCATGTTAGTTGTCAATCAAGAAGCAAAGCAACAGCAAGTTTTACTTTGAAATATCTTGATTCTTTCATTAGTTCACAAAGCATTATATCTATGGTTGTTGCAGCGGAGGATCTTGAAGCTGGAACCAGGAAGCCGAAATTTCAAACTGAACCTACCTTGCCAATTTACCTAAAGGTAACAAATTTTGCCATGCTGCAGGTTTCCTATCTTGTTTATTCTCCATGTAGAGCCAGCATGCACCGGTAGTGTTCAAACATGCCTTTCCTAATGGTACTGACACGGATTGATGTCGATACATTCTATTTGGACAGGCAAGGATGGAGAATTATGATCTAGCAAATCAACGCGATCCATAGAATATGGCTAGCTAGCATGGTCAGGTTCAGTCTTGTACAGAGTTTCATTCTATATGATATTTTTGTACAAGACTCTCCCTTCTTTCCAACAAAAATAATATGCAGCACAATATCTTAACTTGCCATGAAACTATTTAACGGGGTCTTAAGAGAGTTCTATTAACACTAGTAAGAACATGCATTTGAGGATAGAAAGCTATCTTCACTTGTTTTCATGAGTCTACCTAGACCAGTCCCCCAGTCGAGCTCAAGCATTGAGTAAAAGCAATGCTTGTATGTATGTTAAGGAAAGAAGGGTATGGACAGTTTTTCTTTAGTTTCTATCATACAAGACTTCATATCTGACCAACTATATATTGAATAATCATGTAACAATGAAAGCTGCCACTATTTACAGAACTGAACTTTGTTCTTCTTTCGGAATCTGCAGTTCACAGATGTCACATATAAGGTGATTATCAAAGGAATGACCTCAACCGAGGAGAAGGATATCTTGTATGGAATCAGTGGTTCAGTAGATCCAGGGGAAGTTTTGGCGCTTATGGGACCTTCAGGAAGTGGAAAGACAACACTTCTGAATCTGATTGGCGGAAGGTTAAATCAGACCACTGTTGGTGGTTCACTCACTTACAATGACCAACCATACTCCAAGTTTCTAAAAAGTAGGTAAGAAACTTAAATATCAGTGCATGACTGGTTAGTTACTTTCTTCACTACTGGCTGTTATAGCACTGAAATGACCTGTTATTCGTCATTGTTCCTCATCGTGATCCATGACTGAAAATCAATGAAAAGAAACTAGAACCTGCGCTCATCTAAGTTGAAATTTTTGTTACATGACATTTACGAATAGAAATTTGAATCAGTGCAAATGCGCATCAAAATATATGGCAGGATAGGATTCGTGACACAAGACGACGTTCTGTTTCCTCACCTCACAGTGAAAGAAACATTGACATATGCGGCCCTCCTTCGATTGCCAAAGACGTTGACAAAAGAACAAAAGCAAAAACGAGCCATTGATGTCATCTATGAGCTAGGCTTAGAGAGGTAGTGAATTCTGCTTTTCATATCATCATCAACCATGAGCATATCTGTAATCATAATTCAATTCAAGAATGGTCACAAGAGTAATAAATTCAGCAGCTTCTGATTAATCTTGCTTATTCTTGAAAGCTAATTGATGTGCCCAGGTGCCAAGACACTATGATTGGAGGCTCATTTGTACGAGGTGTGTCAGGTGGGGAGAGGAAAAGAGTTTGCATTGGCAATGAGATTATAATCAATCCGTCACTCTTGTTCCTTGATGAACCAACCTCAGGATTGGATTCTACAACTGCTTTAAGGATAGTGCAGTTGTTACAAGATATAGCAGAGGTATTCTATTTGGGATACGTATTCAAGTTTTTGTCCCTTCTTTCAAGAGATTTTGTAGGGGTGTTGCGTTTTTATACTACTAATTACCTGTTTCAATCTAATGGCAGGGTGGGAAAACTGTGGTGACAACAATCCACCAGCCATCGAGTAGACTCTTCCACAAATTTGACAAGTTGATTCTTCTTGGGAAAGGGAGTTTGCTTTATTTTGGAAAAGCATCAGAAGCAATGCTGTATTTCTCATCTATAGGTTGCAACCCTCTTATTGCCATGAACCCAGCAGAGTTCTTACTAGACCTTGCAAATGGCAATATAAATGATGTTTCTGTCCCATCTGAATTGGAGGATAAAGTGCAAATAGGGAATTCAGAGGCTGAAACGAGAAACGGGAAGCCATCTCCTGCGGTTGTACATGAGGTAACGAAGTCTTATGCACGCGAATTTTTGCTTTTGTAACAAAAGCCGCTGTTTAACTAGAGAATGTTTCTGTCAAAAAAACAGTATCTCGTGGAGGCCTACGAGACTCGAGTTGCAGACAAAGAGAAGAAGAAACTTATGGTTCCTATACCCCTTGATGAAGAAGTGAAGTCAAAAGTATCTTCCCGGAAGCGACAATGGGGTGCAAGCTGGTGGGAACAATATACGATATTGTTCTGCAGAGGAATCAAAGAAAGGCGGCATGACTATTTTAGCTGGTTGCGAATCACCCAAGTCCTCTCTACTGCAATTATCTTGGGATTACTATGGTGGAAGTCAGATAGTAGTAGCCCTAAAGGTTTGCAAGATCAGGTAAATAATGGTCCGGTCAAGATCAACCCTTGGACATTCTCATTGCCATTTCAGGCTCAAAGTTTTACTAAAGCAACTCTCTGAAAACCTATCCGAAACCATTGAATATCAGCTGAATTACCAAAAATTAGTCTGGCTCATAATCATAGAAGCATATTCCTTGTTTCCTGAAACTCCTTTACACTAATTATATCAATTCGCTAACTTAGGAAACATAAACCCTCTTGCATTACAGGCAGGGCTGCTATTCTTCATTGCTGTTTTCTGGGGATTTTTTCCAGTATTCACTGCAATCTTCACATTTCCCCAAGAAAGAGCCATGTTGAGTAAAGAACGTGCAGCTGACATGTACAGACTAAGTGCATATTTTTTGGCGAGGACTACAAGTGACCTTCCACTTGATCTAATACTACCAGTACTTTTTCTTCTCGTCGTCTACTTCATGGCAGGCTTGAGATTGAGTGCTGCTCCCTTTTTCCTAACCATGCTCACGGTTTTTCTCTGCATTGTTGCTGCTCAGGTAAGCCTTCTCTGCAATACTAAAGAAGAAGGGTGCCAAAAGCATAAGAAATTTATGTATTTAACCAAGCATTTCTGCATGGCAGGGACTTGGACTAGCTATTGGGGCTACCCTGATGGACTTAAAGAGGGCCACAACTCTGGCTTCAGTTACTGTGATGACCTTCATGCTGGCTGGAGGGTACTTTGTGAAGGTGAAGTTCATCAAAGATCATTACGCACATTACTCTATATTGCTCCTCTCTAATGAAATATTTGAGTGATTTTTTCATAAATATTGAATTTTGGATTCGCACCACATGACTCATTTTGCTGACATTGCTTGACCGATAGAAAAAGATGCTCGATAACCTCTACTATCAATTTTAAAGTTTCAAAACAAGCAATCAGGACTGAAATTCATTACTTTACTAAATAATAACTCTCTCTCCTAGAATTAGTTTTGATTCAATATTTTCTTACCTTGACACAAATGATCACACATGGTCTTCACTTTTGCAGAAAGTTCCAGTATTTGTATCTTGGATCCGCTATATGTCTTTCAACTACCACACCTATAAGCTGCTTCTCAAGGTTCAATATGAACATATGACACCGGCTATAAATGGTATTGGAATAGACAGTGGCTTGACGGAAGTTAGTGCCCTGGTGGCAATGGTTTTCGGCTACCGCCTCTTGGCTTATATTTCCTTGCGGAGAATGAAGCTTGGTGCGTAGTAAGCTACAATATTCAGAGCAATTATGGGCTTCCACGTTGACTTCAAAGATCTATTCCATGAAAACTTGCATTCCACGGATCAGAAAAAGGGATACAAGCGATGGCTACCAATCCAGAGATATCAAATTTTCAGCTCCAAGAAGATTTTTGGATAGCAAAGGCCTCAACGACAACATTTATGCATTATCTTAGCCATGTGAGACGATTTTTACATGTGGAGAATTCCTAGAAATGTTATCACGTCATAAGAAGTTCAAATTCCTAAGCTTATCTTTTATATTAATAAATGCAGTAATGTAATGATTGCTAGACATACCTAACTATGACTCGAGCATATCTATTGAAATTAGTAAATTCTAAAAAGTCTGTGAATGAAAAACATGGCAAGGCTTATGATTTGATGGAACTTTATTATTGTATTCCTCAAAAGAAAATTGCCAACAGTAACCGCCAAATACACAGATAGACCCACCAGTAATTTCTAATCAGACACCAAATTGAGAGGGAAAAACGAAGAGCAAAAATCTTACATATTCATGCCTCAACAGCTCTGTAAGATTGATCCAGCCTAAGGAACGAGAATTACCTGCGGTGGTTCGACCAACAAGCTTTGTGACAAGCCTGTTGGCAATTTTACTTAGCTTTAACCTCTTATAGGTTATTTCCACTCAATAATTGATTATTGACCTGTGTTTTTACGGGTAAAAATGTCATGATGTGGGTAACGCTATTCTTTTCCCTGTTCTCATGCCAAGGTCCTTAACCAGCCAAGAAGCCGAAGGAGAGCAGCATCCAGTACAGGAGACTTTTTCTCAATGCCTGTGATAAAATTAAAAAATCTAGTCATTTAAAAGAATGTAAGATGCAAATAAAGTTGACAAGCCGATTACTTTTTGTCCTAGCACCTAGAGGTAGGATAGTATTTGAATATATCGGGGGGGGACCACCTTGAAGGCTTGAAGGTTTAATGGGGTTGGTATTCATTATATCCTCAAAGGAGAAAATACATATCTATAATTTCTACTATGACCTAACCATGCTCTTGCAGATGGTTAGCTGACTACTTAAGTCAATATCAAAATCGATTTAGAATGAGAAAAAGGTTTCTAGCTTACCAATATCAGCAGCTACTCGATGAGCACACATTACTCCTGAAAAAGCTACAGCTATCACGCCCTGTCCTGGAAAGCAGCTATCGCCAACACAGTAAAGACCATCTACAGCCTGCAAGTTTCATCATGTCATGACCCAACCCAATTGACAGACTTGAGAGGAAGGGGCTATTAACGCTCCATCCAGTGTTAATGGCACTTCACTTTCGGAGGGAGAGGACCAGAGAAGTCAAGTAAGAAAGTGAAGCGCCATTGGTGAAGGGAAGAGCCTAATAGCCTAAAGAGTATTTCTTACTTAAATGATTTCAAAACCAACAATTACTGTGACATTCATGACAGGTCATGATTGGACTTACTGTCGTATTGAATGGCATTCCCAATAAACCTTTAGGAGTTCTGCGTGGCATGGGTCCATAAGTACCCTTATCACGAGCCAGGTACCGCCTGTGTGTCTTGGGTGAACCCACCTGCCAGGATTCCATGTACTTTTAAAGGCCAAATCAGATTTCAAAGACTAAAGAGTCGAAGATAAGCATGGTATTCCTTTCACTGACACTTGGAGCATGAGAAATTTGAATGAGCTCCCACCAAATAAAGCATGCAGTTATTAAAGTAAAAAATAGATAGGAGGGATGTCTTATTCAAATGTAAAGAAATTCGTTTCTAAGCCTCTCAAAGGATCAATCACTTGATGTTGGTTAATGAATTTATTTGTATCATTCAGGGCTTGTGTCCACAAGGCATGATCATCTCCTTCTCATCGGCCATCACCTGACACAATTTCTCTTCTTTACATTCTTCAATGTATATGTACTTGCATAATAATGTGATATATACCTCCATGAAAGCAATTGATGATCTGATCCCTGGAAAAAGTTTCTTCTCCAATCTGCTTATAATCTCATCAGCCGCAACTTTCTTCTTGGCCTCATAGTCCTTTGTCGAGAGTCCCTAAACAGTTTAATCCAGCAATTAGGAAATTAGCTGACAGAGGGAGGGAGGGATATAAGACATTTAAGTAATACTAGTCACTTAAAAGTTACGGTATTGAACCTCCCAGTCTTCAATGGAAGATGTTGTAAATATGTGAAGTATATGATGGCCTTCCGGAGCCAATGACGAATCAAGAATAGTTGGAATGCTTAGAAATATGCTTCCATAAGGCTCCTCTAATCTTGCCCAGTCATCCTACAACATAAATGAAAGAATTAAAGTTAAACGTATCAAGTTCACAATTCCAGATAAATGGTCTCAGTTTGTGAGCAAATGAATACCTCAAGCACAAAGTGGTGGCAATCTGTATCTGGTGGTAGAACCTCAGCTTTAACACCCATGTGAATGGAAAGAAAAGATGGAGCCTTAACATAAACTTTTTGGAAATTTTCTTCTTCTTTTGGAAGGGTTTCTCCTTTTAACAACTTCCCTGCGACACATTTTGCTTCATAGTAACTAAAAGCCCGGTGTAGCGAAAGCAGCTAGAGGTTATGGAACGATCAAATAAATTAAAATGACAGAATCTTCCAAAACTAACCGAAGGTATCCCATCTAGTGGCATTTGAGATTATGGTTTTTCCAAAGAACTCCCTTCCATCTGAAAGCCTTACTCCTACCTACCAAATTCATCTGAAACTAACATAAATAACAAAAACAAATTTTTTTTTCATGTATAAAATCAAGGATTCCAACACTAGCATCATTTATCCACTAGGTCAAACTCACAGCCTTTCCATGCTCAAGAATGATGTTGGTCACATTTGCCCTGTAAAGTATTTCACTGCCCTGATCAACCAGACCTTTTGATAAGGACTTCGCAATTCCACCAACCCCACCAACAGGGTAATTGATCCCTCCAAAATGCCTATCACATAGAACCTGGTGCCAATAGGAAAAAAAAAGGATAAGAACATGCATAAGAGGGGTCAAAAGTTATTTAAATTGCTCACCATGGCCGCATTGATCATTGGAGTCTGCAAAGCATTGACTGTGCTCACTATGAAACACTGCAGAAAAACAACAGACAGAACATCTTTTGATATTGTAAGACTCTCTGTAGATACCCAAAGCTGATAAAATCAAAAGAATTTTATCAAGGATTTGAAGTTTCAGTATTGCACCTCTGCATCAATGAAAGACAATAACTGAGGATCCTTCATGTACTTTCGAGCAATATCTCCAGCATTTTGAGGTAGATAATAAGCTACACAGAATAGAAGTGTCACATTAGAGAGTTCAAAAGAAGGAACTAATTAGTTTTTGTTTAAATGCATAAAAAAAGTCATGATAGTAAAAAGAACCGGAAAAAAAAAGGTTAAGAAAATAAGAATTTGTCTCATTGCTCTAGTTCTCTACGAAGAGGAAAAACATGTATGACAAAAGGGACTTAATGAACGACATGGCAAAGAGAACACAAGGACCAGAAGTGCTGTGACTTTCAATAATGACAGTCCTAAGCCCCATCCTCAGAACTAACCAGAAGATCATGATAAACATTTGTAACAGGTTTAAGTGAATCAAAACATTTTCTCGATATGATATCAAAGAATGCTCCAAAATCTTTTGGGGCCAGCACGTTGTCTTTTAAGCAGTCAATCTAAAAGTAATGTAAGTAGCGCTGCAGTTGTCAAGTAATTGAGAGTTCCCCAAAATCTTATGTGGAGGAGACAGTAGTACTTTATTTTAAGCTATTGCAGCAATAGCTTTGAACATCAAGAGAAGTTTTGTTAATTACAAAATCTTATGGAACTTAAAAGATGTAATTACATTGTCATCACTTTCAAAAATAATTTTACAATTCCATTAACACCTGATTGCAAACAGTTTTCCTTAATCAAATGATGCACAAAAGATATCCTGATTGGAGCAAGTAAACAGCCATAAACAGCATCTATTGATGCAAACCTATTGAGAATGTAACAAACTCACATTCAAATCAATTATAAATTTGAGAGTGAAGGAAAGAAAAAATACCCAGTGTCAAGCATTCAAGAGGTTTCTGAAAAAATTGTCCAAACAGGTAGATTGGCTCCTCAAGTGACTTCAGTTCCAGAGAGTTCAAGGCATTGAATATCTACCCGATAAAATAAATGCTGGTGTAAGTAATGATCAACTAGTAGAAGCAAAATGATGATAGGTAAGCATTCACCTCAATCTATGTACCTTCCAGCATTCACCGTAGAATTTAAGGATCCCATCCTTTTCATGGGGAAATTTAGCAGCAAGTTCTGAGATGAAGTCGATGTACTCTCTGTGAACTTGAACAGAAAGGTCATTGGGTAGATGAAAATGGACAGTAGTTGGGTCAGGAATCACCTCCATTTCACAGCCAACTGCTGCCAATGCCTGTGTTATCAAATTTAGGTTGCCCTGCGCAAATTTGAGGCACATAACCCGTAAGGCCTTTGTGATTGACCAAAGCACATTGTAAATAGAAGTAAGAAAGAGATAACTCAGTTAGCACAATAAGGACAAATAAACAATAAAAAAAATTAAGATTAGGAGTTCTAAACGCATTGAGTTCAAATTCCTAACTTATAGTCTGATAAACTTAAGCAAAAACCTATAAACTTGGCAAAATCTACTTAAACCAATTCCAAAAAATTTGTATCTAACAATTCATCAAAGAGAAAATTGTGTCTGATAATTTTTTTCACTATCTGCTCTCCGTGAAAATTTGCTCATTGGTGATTGAATGGAATTCTTGTACAGATTACTTAATTTCTCATTTCTCACAAAAACCATCCAAGTGCTACCAAACACAATTAGAATTTTCAACATCAGACCAAACTGCATTACAATCTTCTTTAAACTCGATCAGTAAAATCGATTTTTTTTTTTGGAATTTTCAACATCAGACCAAACTGCATTACAATCTTCTTTAAACTCGATCAGTAAAATCGATTTTTTGATAAAAAAAAATCAATTCATTAACAAACAAATAAAAAAAACACTGCACACATAACAAATAATAAAAGAGAAGAACTAAACAATATCAACTGACCTTATCACTGAAACCAAACATAACAGAAGAGCCAACATCAAAAGTATATCCATCCCTCTCATAATACCCAGAACTCCCACCAGGAATCACATACTTCTCCAAGACCAAAACTTTAGCTCCCTTCACTGCCAACTGTGTAGCAGCAACCAACCCACCGATACCAGACCCAATAACAATTGCATCGTAATTGCTCCTCTCTCTGCCCAACCCTCCATTTCCATCAACATCCACCTCTTTATCCACAGTCAACACTGACTTTGACCTCAAAACAAAGTCCTTATTCAACTTTACTTTGCCAATATTGTCAATTTTGCCTTCTATGTTTCTGGGTACAATATAACCATCGAGAACTGAGGTTCGGACAGGTCCTATAGACAGAATCCTATGTTTTTGGCTTCTGGATTTGGAACTCCCTGACTGGACAGTATTGAACTGGCCAAAAAATAGGGAATTCTTGAATCCTAAACTCATGTTAATAAATAGCTATTAACTATAACTAAAATCCAACGTTCTTTGGGTGTCCAAAGATTAAAAAGATAGAATCTTTTCTTGTTTTGATTTATGGGGTGTCGAAGAAATATTAGTAGCTGTTTTGATTTAGTAAATGGGTGGAGAGTGAATGAGAAAGAAACTCTTTTGGGGCTCTTTATGAGGAGGAAAAAGAAGGGGGGGGGCTAACAGTTAGGTGATGTTGCTGTATTTGGAAATATTGGTTAAGGATTCCTGTCCATGATTCCTTCGTCTTCTGAGACTAGACAAGGACAATCGATGTTCAAATGGTTGTGTTATTTTAATAAGTTGACGGTTGGAGGATGTGTAGTGCTTGGATTACATTGGCCGTTGGGATTTTGTCGAGTAGTGGTGGTGTTACTGGGATAAATATTTGAGATTATTTAGATTTAAAAATTAA
>Ga0325404_1003486_pt1 | contig 16739 bp, 4 predicted proteins | sample PopdelMetagenome_18_FD_205664 | JGI IMG/M metagenome (GOLD analysis project Ga0325404, IMG submission 205664) | Populus deltoides microbial communities from Bellville, Georgia, United States - Xylem-Control-R1 | ecosystem: Host-associated > Plants > Phyllosphere > Stem > Wood/Secondary xylem... | reverse complement strand
GAGAGAGAGAGAGAGAGAGAGAGAGAGAGAGAGAGAGAGAGAGAGAGAGAGAGAGAGAGAGAGAGAGAGTTCCAAATATAATAATAATAATAATAATAATAAAAGACAAAAGGATCACATCATTCTATTTAAAGAAACCAGTTCAGTTCAACCATACAAAAAGCAAGTTTGAAGATATTGTAGCTAGCAAACTGCCTGGTCCTGGCTGTACAAGTTTCCATGCTGATGCTATAAAATTTATTCATATCAGAAAACAAAGGAACAGAAGCATTACTTCACTTTACTTCATCCTTGAAGTCTTTTGATATATATGTATAAGCCAGCTTGTCATAATTACATCCTACCTCCTCGTTTCAGGCTTCTTCCACTGGCCTGCTGGAAGCATCATCAGCTCTCAACTTGAAGATGGTGGTGCATGAGTCGCACTTCTTGAGGAACACGTAGATTATGAAAGCCAGTAGAAAGAGGAGGCTCCCAGCAGCTCCTCCTTTAAGAGCCAAAGATTGGCCTCCGATATTGGGGGAGTCTTGGGCAGGCGGGTGATTGCTGTCGCCGTCCATAACTCAACTAATTAAAAAAAAACGAAACGATTAAAAGACTACTTGAGGCAAAAGCAGGAGCAACCAGAGAGAGGGTGTTGAATTGATATTGGCTTGTGAGAGGAGGTGTTACTGAGGAGGCCTACTTATAAAAAAAGATGACGTGGATTTGTCAAAAAGATGACGTGGGTGCTGTAGCCACGAAGTTTCCTTAGTGGCTTGTTGGAATGCAGCGTTCAAACACGGCGCGGCGCGTTCTCTTCAAACTATGGTATTGGTACTTTTGGGGCCACTCCCTTCAAACCTGAATGGTAAATTGTGTTGTTATCATAATACTAGTGGGTGTTTTTTTTTAATATATTTTACCAATATTTTGATATTTTACATGGAAACATATCCAACTCACATGTTAGTTTATGAGGAAAAAAAAATGGATGAAATGTAATCAAATGAATATCAATTAAAACACCCTATAGCTCAGCAGCTTTTTTTATGAGATTTCTTCCTTCGAAACAGAGAATTACATTTCTCTCGAACGACCAAACAAAATTCTCAAGAAGGCTAAAATTTGACCCAGTAAAAAAAATAAATAAATTACAATATGAGGACAACATGTTGTTTTAGAAAAAAACATGTAAAAACAGATACCTTCCTGAATCTTTCTTTAAAAAGTATGTGTTGGGAACATAGGTGAGTAAAAAACCAAAAAACTGATTAAATCAAGAAAATTAAAAAAATAATCAAAAAAATCAAACCATGAAAAAAAACTAATTAAACTGATTAGAATATTTAAAAAAACTGACTGGTTCAGTTCCATTTCATAATCCTAAAACTAAAAAACCGAATCAAACCGAAATTAATAAAAAAACCAAACCAAACCGAAACCGAACCTATTAGATATTATAAAAAAAACCCTCAAAAAACAATATAGCTTTTTTTTGTTTTTAATATAAAAAAATTGAATCAAACCAAAATCGACCGAATCGAATAGAACCAAAATTGGTTGGTAGAGTTTCAGTTTTTATTCTAAAATAACCGAACCAAAATCAATCGGTTTGAACCAGTTTTGATTTTTTTAATTTTAAATTTAATTATTTTTATAAATAAAAACCAAAACAAACAAAAAAAAATCAACCCTGGTTGGAAAGTAATTAATTAAAATTGTGTCATCTATATATGCGTGTGTGTTTATATATGTATGTATGTACATGTTTGTGGGAGGGTCATTTGTGGAGCCTGGTCCCACTCAACCTTTTATGCGTGTGTGTTTATATATGTATGTATGTACATGTTTGTGGGAGGGTCATCTGTGGAGCCTGGTCCCACTCAACCTTTGCCAGACAAGAAGTTGGTGGTCTTCATTCTTGACAGACTTCAAAAGTGGGTGTTGTTGTTTTTAGCTACTTTTATATATATAATCAAGTGAAAAAAAAGGATGCTTTTACTTATGAACACGATAGAATTAATGAAGATCTTATTACTTGAATAAGTTAACAAGTGAAAGAAACAATATAAACGGAAAATTCACATATACAAATAAAAACATCGATATAATTTTTTCTTTAGTTTATTACAGTGATATTTATTGATCAAATTTTTTCATTGTTAATTTTATCGGTAAATATTGACTGAAATATTTCAATGGTATATACTGAAGGAATCATAATAGGTAAAGAAAGAAAAAAATTCAAATAATACGATGATATGTAAGTTTTTACAAATAAAATTACTAATGAAATTAGCCTAACAGTAAAAGTGTCTGTAAATATCTTGACGAAAAACTTTTATCATTAAATACCAATGTCATTATGGCATGACATTTCTACGAACGAAGTTACCATCAAAATAATCATGTCAATCTATCTATTAGTGATATTTAATTTATCACCTAACGCTCGACCCTCCTCCTCCATTTCTACTTTTTCCTTCACTATCTTTTTTTCTACGGCAAAAAGTCAAACCCCCCCCCCAACTCAATCTCAACACAACTCAACTGCTCATTACTTTTTCAGCCACCACAACACTCAGTAAGCATTTATGTTCTGATTCAAATTTTATTGAATATTCTCCACCTTAAATAAGCAAGTCTATCCTATTTTTAATTTAAATATAATTTTAAAATGTTATATTTTTTTGTATATTTATTTTAGTATATGTATTTTGTTTGGTTGTTTACTTGTTTTATAGTTTTTTTAAAAACAAACTTGTTATATGGATTTATGATTTGTACATGTTAGCATTTGTTTTAGATTTTATAAAATATATTTATTTGTAAATTGTTGAAACTTATGTTGAATTATCGACTTAGGTGTTTTGGGATAAAATAAATAATGGCTTATTTAATAGGTTTATTTTATATTTTGTCAATTTTATTGTCGAGTTGTAATTTCTGATAAATGTGTTCAAATTTGCATTTATGTAGACAAATGATAATAAATTAAGAGAAGTATTAAAATACATTGAATAAGCTTGAGCTAAACCAAAAATTTTACAAATTTATTTAGTTAATGTAATTAATTAATACATGTTGTCATCGTTATTTCATATATGTTTGATAGAAGTGATGGACGATTGTTCATGGATGTATCAAAATTCACCTTAAGGATTGTAGAAGATATACTATTATAATGAGGTTAATTACGCAATATATAATCTGAGAAATATTAGTCGAGGCGGTATTAGATGTACATGTAAGAGGTATAAAAATAAAAAAGTTTCTCGATTCAGATATGATGGGAAGAAGGTATGATTTTCTTGTATGTTTTTTCCATTTTTTTTTTTGCCAATATTCAACAGAGGTTAATTTATAAAAACAGAATATTTAAGGATTATTTGCAATTTAAAGTAGAAGCTCCTTTTCTTCCTCATTAAGTATGCCAAGGCAACTATTATGTCGAAAAAAAATTAAATAATGTACAATATTTAATTATATGTCGAAGATTAGAATTTAATTGTAAGACTTAGGTATAATAAAATATGTCATGATTATATTTTATATGTTAATTTAAAAAAATAAAATTCAAATGTCTCACCGTACGTTGAAATTAACTAAATCAAATGCTCCTAATAAAAATTTATATTAAAGGTCAAAATTAATTTAAATTAGCAAAGAAGGACGACAAAACTAAGAGAAAATAATAAAAAAACACATACTCTAGACACAACCTATTGGAATGAAATAAAATCCTTATGTTTTACAAAATGGACAAAAATTCAGATTATAATTAATACCAGTAACAACTCATTAATTTTGTTTCATAAATTTATAGGATTTTTCACAAAATTAATTGAAGACTTGAAAAAGTTGAATAAGAATTTGATTGTTTATAAGAATAGTTATCAATGTAGAGAATAAAATGAACAAAATAAAAAACGTTATTTATCATTTAAAGTAAATAAATCCAAAATCCAAACCTAGCTAGTGTCATACATTCTTTTTCTAAATTTTATATCTAAATTTGTTTATGTTTTAAGAAATTTTTTTATTAGATTATTATGAGACCATATCAAAATAGATCCATATTTGAATCATTTAATAAACGAATTAATATATTAGACTTGGATTATATATATATACTGAATCCATTTAATTAAATATCAGATTCGAGTAAAGATTAGATCAAATGGCGGGCCAATAATATCTACTCCAATTAAAATTGGATAAAATTAAGCAAGTGGGCAGATTCTGAAACCAATCTTTGGGACTCCAGCACACCATCCTGAGGTAACAACAAAGCAGAGAAGCCATCTATTGATCATAACCTTGTTATACTTTGAACCTGTTTGGAGCCTGAAAGGACTAATATCTTCCATGGTTGCATCAGCGCCTGTGCTCCCTTTTTCACGTTTTATTGTGCCTTTCCGGTAACTTCTCCATAAACACTTCAATATCAATATTACTGACCGGCGCCGGCATTATTTTCTTCTGACCTTTAATGCATCTGTTAATCATGTTTCGTTTTCACCAATGTTGATGATTTCATAATGAAAATCAACAAATTAATATTCACTAGAGTAAATTGTGATAAGATGGGCTAATTAGGACCATAAACACTTATTGATGGGACTGGTAAGATGTTGTTCATTGAACATAAATCAAAGTAGGCTAGAAAACATTTCAATATCCAAGAAGGGAAGAAAAGGTTTGATAGCACACTTCGTTAGCCAGTTAAGTGTCTGAAACATTCTTGATAATTAAAACAACAGTCCCAAAGAGAAAACCCAACATTCTGAAGGGAGGGTCCCAAAAGCTATGAAAAGGTAGGTAACATATGCTGAACTTCTTTCCCAGAAAAGAACATATAATATAATCGTTGTACGGAATCAGGAAGCCAGCTAGTTTTGCTTGGAATGTTGTTGAGGACCTGGTACAATGATAATGAAACAGAACATGAAGGATTTTTTGCTGCAAAAAATCCTTTCTGAAAGGAAAAAAAAAAAACACGGGGTTGTGGTGCACACGTGAAGGTTAAAATTATAAGGTCTGGTTATGGTTTTAGCTTGGACCACCTAACTGATCAGAGCCCTCTGTGCAGTTGAAGCAGAGAAAAAACACAGCGAAGGAAAAAAAAGAGCTTTAGCTCTCCTGAAATTGCTGTAATGGAAACGGGGGTATTTCGGAGGCAATATGCCATTCTAGAAGTTCGATATTGCTTCCCTGCCGACCACTCATTTTATGTATCAAAAAACACTTAATAAGGTTTTGTTTAAACAATCTTTTTAACCTCAAGGGTTATTCCAATGATAAAGGTCTTTGGCTTAAAAGATATGGTTTTTTTTTACGTTCAGGGTTCCAATTTTATTGACTACATTTTCTTGGGGTCATGATGTTGATGGTGTAAAAAACAATGTTTATTCATGTGTGAAGAAATTTTTGTGGGCACGAGCACAGGAGTTCGAGAACTAATTGAGATATGTAAGTTAGTTCGAACATTTTAATTTAAAAAAAAAAACGGGTTCGGTTTTGTTGGAATGTTATGGTATCTTCATTGACTTTTCTCTTCTAGCTATATACATTTTTTTAATCAAACATACATATAAATCATAACTTATACATGGTTATTAAAAATAAAAAAAAGTTGTGCCTAGCTTTTGGATCCGAATTACTTTCTTTATTTTTATATTTAGAAGTAACAAACAACGTATGTTTTTGGGCTCCACAAAAGAACACACACTAGATTTCTCTGGACACAAAACAAAAACACCTAAAATTAAGCAAATCAGAGAATAATCCAAGGTTGGGGGGACCAGCCGGAGCCATGGCCCCCGAGGATTAAAATCTGAATAACTTTTGAAATTTACAGCTGCAGCCTTCGAAAGCTCCCTGCCTCAATTCGAACATTGAATGAAATTCATGGTTGAAAACCCTGTCTAACAGCAACCATTGACTTATTCAAAAAGAAAATTAAGAATTCCTGATGTTATGGAATCTCTACGCAAAAGTAAATAGGCCTAAATTCGGATCCACAGCAATTTTCTAAAGGATAATCGATCGACTTCTACCGCCTTTAATCCTACACGTCTTGTGTTAAAATACCACGTCCAGATTTCATGTTGCTTTCGTTGCAGACTATAAAACAATATTGCAGGCAACAGCGTAGAACTCACAACTTTTTTTTTTCTATGCATGAGAGTCCACAAACTCTCAATAGCAGTGAAATATATTATCTGACCATATATATTATATATAAAAAAAGGTATCCGACTATATTGACAACGGTTCAGTCTCTTGCTAAATAGTTCTTTTGTTGGTATTTGCAAAGGGTTCGTTGTCGGTTCACTCGAGCACATTTTTATCCAGGACTGATTTGTTTTTTATTCCACAATAACCCCAAGAATGACGACCCAACATGATAACCTATACACTTGATCCCATGTAAAATAAAATAATAGAGCTAATTGTCAAGATTTTGTGCTATCCCGACATTATACTTCCTGCAAAGGTTCATAAATATTTCTTACCAGGGATAATAAGATTAAGTTGGTAAAGATTGTAACAAAAAAATCATTTCAAAAGAAAGAGATTGTAATATATAATCCTTTTTTTATTTTTTTAAAGTGGAGTCCAAGATATAAATAATAGAATGACTTTAGTTACTCATCCACTAAGGATTATACAATTTATTTGGGTATGCCCAAAAAATTTTATTTTTTTAATTGTCAAAAGAAAGGATTGCTGCGGCTGCCTTATATATGGATGGAAACATCTAGAATTTGGAATATTTGTTGGGCTTGTTTTGCTGCAGTGACGGCTTAATTTGCTCTCTTTCTTTCTTTCTTTCTTTCTTTCTTGGGGAAATGGTCTTGATTTCCCACTTGATCACTAGTTGTTTCGGATGAAGGGAACAACTGGGGGTTGCGATTGGAGGTTATGCCTTTTGATTCATTCTGGCTAACTTTTGCCTCGTTTTCGTTCTTTATTTCTTTGCTTGTTCAGCTGGCATTCAACGTTAAGAATCAGCACCAGTACTCATAAAATATTGTTTTGTTCTCTGCATGTGTTCTTATATTATTTTTCTGTGGAGTGAGAGTGATGATCATCTTGTTCAGCTGATTTTTCCCCTTCTTTTATTTTTGAAGTTTCTTAATGTATGAAGTCAAGTTTATTAATAAGAAAATACAATAATCAGATCTAAGAACTTTGCAGGTGACAAAGTTTTTGTACCCAAAAAATTAAATTAAAGCAGCAGTTGAGAAGAACTCGCGATCAGCCATAAGCCCTTTACCACAGGAAAACCCAAATCAAGAATTGATACAAGACAGAATATTTAAAAAGAGAGAAAGAGAAGGGACGACGGGAACATACCTTAGGGTTGCAAATATAAGTAAATAAAGACAAAAGGATATTTCATAAAATCTTTTTATTTCATGGTTGTGAATATTTCTATTCTAGGAGTGTTCAAAGGAGTGGGTAAAAGCGTGAGTTCTTTTATCTTGCCACATTTATTTTCTTTACCTAATATGATTCTTTATGGCTTATTTTACATTAAAAAAGAGTTTTGTTAGTAAGTGCATAAAATCATTTCCAAAGATAAACACGTCTCCGATATTCAATATTATATTCAGCATCCATTCGTTAAACTTTTTCAAATAAGCTTTAGTACTATCCCTCTCTTTCACGAGGAATGATGAACGATTTATTTGAAATTGTGATAGCGGTTATGAATTAAAGTGTTTTTTGTTTAGAAATATATTAAAATAATTTTTTATTTTTAAAAAATTATTTTTAATATTAGCATATCAAAACAATTTGAAAACATAAAAAAATTATTTTAAGTGAAACAAATAAATTTTTTTTAAAATTTAAGAGAACACGGTTTGAAACGTATTCTCAAACACACTTGAATAGTTCAGTTAAAATTTTTCATTTTAAAAGGTACTTGTATTGAAATGAGTAATCGGTTTGTTGAATAAAAAACAAATTGAGCATGGAATGAGATTTCAAATTGTGATATCAAGTTGTTGAAGACTCACAAAATAAGACTGGAAGAATCTTGCACATTATATATATAGCAAAAAATCATCATCCTTTAACATTGTTGTGCATTCTTTCACAATTTACTATAGATTAGAACAGTGTATTTTTTAAAAAATTCACTTTAATCCTTGAGCTTTTATTTTACGTGATTTGGCCATTTGAAACCCAAATTAGCTCCTAATTACATATTGTTTTAGGGGAAGAGTCATAACCCAATTTTTGACCATTTTATTTTTATTTTTATTATTTTTTTACTGAAAAAAATGATGAAAAACAAGTAAAAATAAAATAAATGAAGAATGAATTAATATTTGGGTTAAGGGCAACATGATTGGAAGTTTAAAGATTTAATTAAATTCTTGACTAGTTTAATTAATCAAATCAAGGGCTTAATTGGAGAATTGATAAGATTTGAGACTTAATTGAGCTTGGAATTAATTTAATTAGTCAAATCAAGGGTTTAATCGGAGAATTGATAAGTTTTGAGACTTAATTGAACTTGGAATTAATTTATTCAGGGACTCAATTGAAAAACTATCAAAGTATAGGGCTGATTCTGGTCAAATTTGCAAGAAATTAAAACCCAAGGACTGGACTGCAAAAATTCAAAATGTCAAGGATCAAAACGCAAATGGCCATTAACATTAACACTGTTCATCTTCTTTACCCGAAAAAAGAAGAAAAACGGATGTCTTTATTGCATTAAAATCCATGCGACTACATGGCATTCTCTGGTTATAAAAACCAGAGAAGGAGAACCAACAAAGAGGGGGGAACAAAAGGAGGGAAATTATACAGAGGGGAGCAAATTTTTTGCCCCTGTTTCTGCTCAAAGAAACAGAGGCGTTCGTGCCTCACCATGGTGAGGCACGAACGCGTGAAGAAAGAGGGGACAAGGAGGAATTGGACTGAAAGGGGGGAAGACAGGGGAAACCACAGGACTGGGGAAGAAAGAAACCAAAGAAAAAAAAAACTGGAGAAAAGGAGCAGAACTGACGAGAGAGAGAGAGAGAACCAAACGAAACAAAGAGGAAAGACTGAAGAAAAACTGGGAAGAGTGAATCGAGAGAAAAGGCGGGCACGCGAAAAAAAAATGAAGAAAACAGAGGAGGAATAATAGAACCGGGGAGAGGAGGAACAAAAAAAGCTAGAGGCTGGTCAGAGAGAGACGGAGAGAAAAACAGAACCGAGAGACTAAAAAAACCTGGGGAAAACTGAGAGAAGAGGAGACAAAAAAAAAACGGGGAAAACAGAAACAGAGGAAGAACTGAAAAAATAGAGGAACAAACCAAGAACCACAGAAAAATGAAGGACGAACAGTGACCAGAAAAAGAAGAACCACCCGAGAGAACCGACTTTGTCTTCATCTTCAAGAGCAGCGTCTTCATCTTCAGGAGCAGCAGACCAGGTAAGTAAACTTCTCTTCCCCTGCTTTTCATTTTAATTCACCGGCTACTGTTTACTTTGAATTTTAATTCACACATTCTAACTCATTTCCTCTATTCTGCTCATGCACGCGTGAAATCACTTCACGCGTGCTTTCTTTGATTTTTGCCCAGCCAGGTCACTGGCTTGGGCCAGTGACCGGACTGGGCTGGCTGGGTCTAGCCCAGCCCATGTGGGCTGAGCTGAGCCCAGCCTAAAAAATATATGCCGGACCGGGCCCGGTCAAAAAAATAAAAAATAAAATGTGTATGTATGAATAAAAATAATATAGATTTATTAGTTTATTCACTGATGTCAGAATCATGAATAAAAATACCGGTTTAAATTTATATTATTCATTGTATTTTATTTTTATTTAGCAAGAAAAAAAATAAAATTATGCATGTGTAAAAATAAATTTATTTTGTTTGTTTATTCACTGACACCAGAGTCAGGAATAAAAAATACTGATTTAAATTTATTTTTTTTATAGCTACGTAATATTTATCAACGTCAGTGTTGGAAGTATCCGTAGTTGAATATTTATTGACGCTAGAGTCAGGAATATTATAAGCAAATTATCATAGCAAAAACTAATAAACATTTAGCAATATAAGACAAAACCAGCAATGCAGTCTGCCTCAAGCAGAACGTTTAAGGGGTGATAATATCTTTCCTTTTACGTAACCAGTCCCGAACCATAGAATCTCTGTTGAGCAATTAGGGTTTCTAGTGACCATAATACTAGGTGGCGACTCCTTAAACAAGACTTTTTTCCTAAAAGAACAAGATGTCAGATATCTATTCTTTTTCCATAAATCAAGAGATTATTTTTTAAGGTCGCCGCGATGTTGGGTGCGACAAGAAGAATTGAATTAAAAGCTAAGGGACTGAAGTGAAAATATCTAGTAACATTAAGGGCAGCTTAAAAGTTTCGTTGAAACATTCATTTTAATATCTTCTATTTTTTAGGTATAAGGTGACCAGTTCCTTAAATTTCAAGACAATACATTTTGGTATCTAATTTTATTTTCCTCTTTTTTAGTACTTTTCTATTGGGAGGAAAGAGAGGAAGCAACCGGATTCTGGCTTAGAGAGAGAAAGTGATCTTTTGGGAAGATTCTGGCCGCCAAAACGATTAATTTTTATGTTAAAATGTTTCATATGATGAGGGGGCTTATGTTTAGGTTTTTTTTACCTTAAAAACACTTAAAACAACATATCTGAGCTCGGGAAGAATTTTTATTCCGAGTGAATTTCGGGTTTTTTGGCGGTTTTTTAGATTTTTGGTGGTCATGAATTGGTTTGACACGGTCTTTAGAGTGTTTTCTAGGTGTTTTGGATCAAAATGGGTTGAAAATGAGATTTTAGGGTAAAAAACAATGGACCCCATTTTTGCGGCCACCATAGTGGTCGGATTTTGGATTGGGTCAAGCAAAGCATTATTATTTTTTTTTTGCAAGATCATGTCGTCCGCCCTATTAAACTTTAAAAAAAAGGCTTGCGCTTGGGCCTAATGTTATAGGCCCGAGCACGGGCCGTTGCATCATTGGGCTAGGCATTAGACCTGGCTTACTAAGCTCACGCCCTGACCTGATTCTTTATTTTGTGTTTCAGTTTTTTAAAATATAATGCATTATTTATGTATATTTTCTCAAATAAATTTTTTATTTATGCTTTAATTAGATTTTTATTATTTTTAAATGATATTAAACGTGTTTAGTTTTTAGAGATGAGGATATGATTCATCTGTGATTTCTTGATTTTATATAGATTAAATGTTTTTTTAATATTGATTTTTTATAAGATTTTTCATACATGCAATCTTGCATTTTTTTTTAATTACTGTTCAATAAATTTTATATGTTATATGCAACCTCGTATTGCTTTTTTTATATAATTATTGTTCAATAAATTTTATGTCGATGTCAGTTTATATTACAAATTTTATGTGTTTTTTATTATAAATTTATTTTGATAGAGGAATTTATTAAACATGACTAGGTAAATTACTTGTGTTGCGATGTAAGATGTTTTAATCTTTAATTTTTGCTTGGTTTTCTTAATTTCATTTTTGTTTGTTGTTGATGAATTTTTTTTTTCATTACTTTACACAATAGTTATAGGTTGTTTAATTAGATGCGTTCATAAGTTTTTTGATTTACAAGAGTTTATATATATATATATATATATATATATATATATATATATATATATATATATATATATGCAGAATTTGGTAGAGAAAACTATTTGACCAATGCTTGCTCAAGAAAATTTAAAGGCTTTAGTTGCTCTTAGGTTGTTTTCTCTTGGAGCAAAAATTTACTTTTTAAGACAAGTGTTTAAAGTATGTTACCATACTCATTTTATACACTGAATTCAGACATATAGATGAATACATAAAATGTTTTTGCAAATACTTAATTAAGTTGTTCAGATCCTTATAGTAACAAAAAGTTGACAAGTATTTGTTACTCTTTACCTGCTAACAGTTCTTGGGACTTCACTTCTCACTCAAAAGTTGGGCTTTCATACTTTTTTTGTTCATTATGTAACTTTTTGTTTTGAGTTGCTCAAATAATGTCTATGTTAAATTGATGTCTCTTTACATTTTACAATTTTATTCTTACATGAAATTTGAGAAAGTTTAAGCAAGTTTTTTACATGTTATTTATTTATTGCTTCAAAGCTAAATCATATATATTTTAATGCTACCAGCTTTTAATTGCATAGTTATCAGACCTGACCCGATTCGATAGATCAACCCGGACCCAGGTGACTCGGGGCCTTGACCGGGTCTGTTTCATTCAAAAATCAGGCCTACCATAGGCTCGAAGAAAACCGTTCTACTCGCTGGGTCAACTCGAAACTCGAATGACCCGGCAAAACCCGATAGAGACCTAGTTTTTTTTTCAAATGTGTTTTTTTCCTAACCAGAAACCCCTCTTTTTTCATCATTTTCAATTGGTTACTAACTCATATCAAAGTTCATTATATAAATACTAGAAGAGTGTTTTATTTTTTTAATATGAGATTTGAAACTCATTATTATATATACTTTATGTTGATCTCAAAGATAATTTTTATGGTTTTGATGCGTTGATCTCAAAGATAATTTTTTAAAAATAAAAAAATATCATTTTGATGCATTTCAACATAAAAATATTTTAAAAAGCAATTACAATCACATTTACAAACAAGCAATTTATCTAGTGATGTGCGGGCCAGTTGTAATAACTTTGTCTCCAATTGTTGGAGCATATAAGGCTGCATGCATGTCGAGTTTTTAATACTATGATTATTAATAATTCAATATTGTATGAATGCTATTTTTTAATTTTTATAGATTTAAAAATTAATGTGTTGGTTCATTTTTTATATGTTTCAACGAAGGATCGTCTCGGAGCTATTAGTTAACAGATTCAGGTTGAGCATTAAAAAGATAAGCTTAAAATTGATGCGAGTCAATGGAACCAGATAGCAAATTTCCCCAGAATCATAGAGGAAGTAGGAAGGGAGGGGCACAAGGCCCCATTGAAAGAGAGAGAGCACCACTCTGCGTCTGATGACTTTTTTGCATATTTTTGTTGGTTCCATTTGACCATCCAAGTATAACGTCCTTGACTCTGCTGGCAAAGGACAAGGATTATTCTGTAAAATTTATTGCAATAGCATACATTTGCATTATTTTTTTTTTCTCTCAAAAAAACTCTTAACTTATCCCTAAAGAAATATTCATTTTTTCCAATTATTAATAAAAAGAATTTCTTGGCCCGTTTCTCTTCAATCCTGGATCATCATTTTTCTCAAGTAGAAAGCATTCGTCCCTTGAAAAAAATACGTTACACGACATTTTGAAATTAAAAACCATGCGAGCACATTAGCTATTAATGTTCATGGTTATTAAAAGTTAGGGTAGGAATATTTTGTTATTTTAATTATTTTTAATTAAAAAATACTTTTACGATTTACCTGCATTACTAAACACCAACTTAATGTCTAGGCTAGCTCCACTTTGATTTTCTCTTATATAATTTCATGCCCGTAGATTTGTAGCTCACTACCTGTTAATTGTACTTTACGGATCTTCTGTGGAATTATGTGTGTTTGTTTTTATTTGATTTTCCTTTTATTTTATATGGTTTTACTTCTTTTTTTTGTATATCTAAGAGAATTGTTGTATTTACCATTTGAATATTTTTTTGGGCATGTTTTGCTGTGGTGGCAATTTAGGGCAGAGCATTTTAATATGTGAGTGATGCTATCTCTCCATCTTTGCTCTGATTTCTTCTAATAAAATATTTGAAGGATTTTTAGGTAGTGTTTGTTTGTTTTTTTGGGTCAAACCTTAGTTTTTGAAAAAAAATTCAAATTAAATATTTTTGGTATTTTTTTATTGTTTTGATGTGCCGATTGTCAAATAATCAATTCAACTCAATAACATAAACTCTTAATTGAGATCCCAAGATATAATTTATATTATTCTCTAATACATCATCTCAAATGAAAAGCTCTTTGAGTTTGAAACTTGCACAAATTCACACTATTTTGTGCTTGATTTTTATCAAATAAACAGGTATGATGAGATTCGAACTCATGACCGATTGATTGGTCATTAAGGTTTTAATACTATATCAAAAAACTATCTCAACCCAATAACTTAAACTTTTAGATGAGATCTCAATATATGATTTATATTGTTTTCTATCATTGATATAAAAAATAAATAAATAAGTTATTTTAATATATTTTTAAGTTCAAAATACTTAAAAAAAATAATCTTTATCGCAATTCCATTCCCTAACTTCAGTGAGAGTTATTGAAATGGGATAGAGGGTCTGCTTTTTTTTATTTAGCCAATGCCTTTTTATTTGGGATTTATCTTATTTTTTTCACTCGTCATTTATTTTTCTTTTTACTGGTTCAGTTGGCTTTCAAAGATAATAATCTTCTCAATGCTCATAATTTTACTTCAGATCAATGGGAAAATCGGAGATTTTTCCAGGGGATAATTGGAATGCAGCTTTCAAAGATAAGTGTGGGTCTCGAAATTTTCTTGAGGATGAATGGGAAAATTGGCTTTCAAATTTGTTATATAATATTAGATTCCTTTGTAAACTTTGGTTTTTGCCCGCTGTGTAGCAATTTATTAGCGTGTATACGTTGATTGTTCTCTATTTCTCTTCCACGATAATTATGATTCGCGGATCTCTTTGCGGATCTTCTGTAGGTCTGCCGATTTTTTTTTTGCTTTGCCCTTTTTCTTATTTTGCCTTGCCTTTCTCACGCAATATGAAAGAAGAGACGACAGGAAATGTAATGGAAGTCAATCTTTGCCGTTTCTGGTGCCAGTGGCAATGAAGTACATGACAGCAACCACTGAGTTATCCGAAAAAATCATCCGAGATGATCCCGTATTTTTTTATTGAGTCAAAATATTTTAATTGGATATTGCTCTTGAGGACTTTTAAAGTACTGGCCGGGTATCTATGGTCCATCTACCATGAGTTTATGATTTATTTATTTTTATTTTATTTTTTATTATTATAAGTTTATGATCTAAGGGAACTACATTACAAAGACTGGTTTGTGTTGGATGCCTTTGAATAACCGCCGGTTATTCTAGTTTAATCCGAAATGATGAAGTACACACGTGACCAATTTAAAAATTAAAATTAAGTGTTAATATATAGTGACTATTACATTCTGGGGGAATTGTATATATAAATGATAATATTATATTTCTCTTTAAGAAACTATATTATTGTTTTTGGAGGCTGGCAGAATTAAGGAAGGCATTGAAAATTTTAGAAGGAAAGAAACATATGAAAATTAAGTATTTTTAATTATTTGAGAGGAGAAAATGAAAGGAAAGATATACACACACACACCACAACAATCCTCGCGTTGCACTGAAAATGGTGTGAAGAAGGTGTGTTTTTTCATCTTTTTTTTTTTGCCAATATATATTCAACAGATGTTAATTTATAAAAACCGAATATTTAAGGATTATTTCCAATTTATAGTAGAAATTCCTTCTCATCCTCATTAAGTATGTCATGCAAGATGCCACAGGGCAACTATATGTCAAAATCTTTTTTTTAAAAAAAATTCATACAATTTTATGTCGAAGATTATAATTTAATAGTCAGACTTATTAGGTCTGCACAGGCATCTCATAATCTCAAAACCCACATGTGAATAATAGAATGCCGATTTCACATTTGTCTTCCTTTCACATTAATTATTTAATGTATGTGAGAGGACATGTATGGCTTAAAATTCATGGATTCGGTTTAGTCGGAACAAGTTATATTTTACTAGTTTGATTATACGTTCAATAATTATTTTTAATAAAAAAATATATATTTGCAAGTTTTGTAAAATATATATTTTAAAAAATTTAATTATAAGTCAAAAAAATCTATATATACATTCAACTAAATTAATCAAGAATTTTTTTTGTCAATAAATACAAAAAAAAAAACACAAATTGTTAATGTGTCTATTCAACTCATGTCGTTGCAAGTCGAATAATTTTTTTTTAATATAAAATAATTAATATGTAAGTATTATTAATGTATTTTTTTATATTGAGTAAAAAATATAACAATAAATTAAAAAATTATACACTTAGGTATCATAAAAAGAATATCGTGCATTAATAAAAAATTAAATGGATGCAACAGCAAACAAGATATGCATATATAGAACTCATTATCGTTACAGTACAAACCCTATGAAAAAAACAAAGTTCCAAGTTACAACAGCAAACTGGCAAGTCACAAACGATCTCTTAAGCTGCCATATATATATATATATGACGCTGGTTATTGATCAAAACCGGAAATAAAGATACATAAACATCACTTCATAAGTTGCATCCTTTAAAGAAGACCACGCCTCCTGCAATATAATATATATACACATCAAAATAAACACAAGTTTTGGAGCTCCATTTCTATCATTTGCATGAAATCTATATGTGTGTGCAACGGCGGAGCCAGTAATTTTTCTTGTCCTAGGTTGTCAAGTAAATATATATAAATTATTTTTCAAGATCAATTATTAATTTATATATATAAATTTTTTAAGTTAATAATAAAGTTTTAATTCAAATTTAAAGTATATAAAACTCATAATTTTACTTCGAATCAATGGAAAAATTGGAGATTTTTCCAGGGGGTAATTGGAATGCAGCTTTCAAAGATAAGAGTGGGTCTCATAATTTTGTTGTGGAAGAATGGGAAAATAGTTTTTCAAATTTGTTATATAATATTAGATTCCTTTGTACA
>Ga0325404_1003483_pt1 | contig 16750 bp, 11 predicted proteins | sample PopdelMetagenome_18_FD_205664 | JGI IMG/M metagenome (GOLD analysis project Ga0325404, IMG submission 205664) | Populus deltoides microbial communities from Bellville, Georgia, United States - Xylem-Control-R1 | ecosystem: Host-associated > Plants > Phyllosphere > Stem > Wood/Secondary xylem... | reverse complement strand
TTACTGGATATGTCACTTGACGACCTCATCCGCAAGGGCAAAGAAAATGGAGGGCGTGACAGTAATTTCAGAGGCAGTGGCAGAGGAGCAGGCTCCGGTTCGGTTTTGGGTCCGGGCCCCGATCGTTTGGTCTTCCGTCGTGACCTGACCCGACCCAAACCCTACTCAGTAAGACCAGTGCAGGTAATGCAAGTGCAGCAGGAGCCATTAATGCTAGCAGCAAGTGAAGGGTCTAATGGAGAGGCAAAGTTGTATATATCAAACTTGGATTATGGTGTTTCTAATGAGGATATCAAGGTACTTAAGTTAGCACTATGCTGCTTAAGTTTTTAATTGAAGCTTTTTTTAAGTGTTGTTAATTATGTTTATTTTTTTGGGATATTATAATTTTGATGTTTTGATGCGTTTTACTATTATTTTGAATTATATAAGCAATTATGGTTTTTCTAGGGGTGTAAGAATTTTTTTAAAATTTCTTTTTAAAATTTCAACCCCTTAATATGTGTCGTTAGGGCTCATTTTAGAAAAATCCAAGTAATTTTGGTTATACTGTTGTTTATGAGTTTTTTTATCCATATTCATAATCTTGACCTAATAAGGACAAGGTCCCTGTGCCGAATGTGAATGGCAGTGGGTTCTGTAGTTATGTTCGGGGTTGGCAACAACGGTAGTGAATAATGATGATGTTAGGGTTTGGGGCTAGGGAGTCAGGGAGTGTATGTGTGCAGTACTGCAAGTTGTGATGGTAGAGTATCCATGTGAGCATTTGTTTTTTTGGAGGAGCTTATTAATGCATTGTAGATTGCTCTTTAGCATCGCACTGCTTGATAGTAGCTTTTGAGAGGACTTGAAGAGTCTTGTCATGATCATTACTGAAGTTGTTTTGAAAATAGGGCAGTAGGCACTATAATTGTCATGTTCTATACATTATGGTGAGTCTGTTTAAATCATCAAGATGCAAGAGTTTAAGGACTGTCGATACATCATTTAACATAATGTTGTACCTATACAGGTGCTTTTCTCCGAGGTTGGTGAATTGTTGAGGTACTCACTTCATTATGATATGAGTGGGAGATCAAAGGTATATATTTAAACTGATGTTTGACTCTTTTTCAAGAAGTTTTAGTGTGTCTCCCTGCGGCTGAAAAAAGATGTTTCTTATAGGGAACAGCTGAAGTTGTATTTTCACGCCAAACAGATGCTCTAGCAGCTATCAGGAGATATAATAATGTTCAGCTTGATGGGAAGCCACTGAAAATTGAGCTTGTAGGAGTTAATGTGATAACCCCTGTCCCTGTTACCGTGCCTGTAACTGCAATTACCAATGTGGCAAACCCAAATGGTGCTGTTAGAAGGTAAAACTTTACTGGTGTTTGTTCCAGTTGTTTTTACATATTTATTAACAAAAAATATAAAGCATGATAAATTAACAAACAACATGCGTGTGGAGAAACTATGGAAAATTCTTAAGGTTAGGATGTCAAACTTCGACCCAATACTTTCATGCACACACTGGGTCTTTTCTATCGAGGTGGAAAGGCAATTGAAAATAAATTGTTGATCAGATATGCAGAGACATTGAGTCTGGCCTTGCTGTATGCGTGTCTGTTTGATGCTAAGTTCACCACATAAAAAAAAAGACGACAAAAATGAATATATTAAAATTCTTACAAACAGGCTTCCTAATCCGAGTTTGAGATGAAGTAAGTCCCAGATGTAGAGTCCTGCTAGGCAGGAAGGGATTTTTTCTATTGATTTATTGACTCCCTTCTGGAAAAGCCCTTTTCCAAATGGAGTGGTGCATCTCTATCTTGAAAGCCTGCGCTATAGATAGGAAATCCTATCTCTACTGGCTATCCAAACCAAAATTACGAGCTCTGTCATCCAGTTTATGGCCTTTTCCTGGATGATGGTATGATATATTTAAGCATGCTTTAAAACTTGTGATTCACTAGCATTGAATAACCTCAGTGGATTCTCCGTGTAGACAGGCCTAATTAACTCAAGTGCTACCTAAACATGTACCCTGTCTATTTTTTTCGATCACTAGAGTTCCATGTTGTTGCATATATGAGGTGTTCAAGTTGCTGCTTCATGAAGAAACTTTAGGAAACTTTGATTAACTCATTAAATTTGCTTTCTTCAACTAGGGAAGAAAAAAGAAAAGTTTAGAAGTGCTAACCAGTTGCATGATGTAATTGCATTAGCAATATTTGCATGCATGCATGCATTTGATGCAAAACAGAGACATAATCCATCACGTGAGTAGGAATAATGCAACATAACATCTCATACTCACTTATTGGAAAGGGTAGAAAAAAAAAGGGAATAAATGAGAATTACAGGGTTTATGAAGATTCCATTTTATTTATCTACCACTTCTCTGTGTGGGGGTGGCCTTGGTTTTCAGGGGAAATTGCATCTTGGTGCTTTTCATTGGTATATTGATGTATGTGATCTTTGAATTGTGAAGGAGAGTTTACTGTTTTTAATCTTTTGTTTTGCATCTGTTATTATTGCTAGGAGTACAATACTTCTTATCTCAATGAGCTAATTTTTGTTTTTCACTGGACAGTGTTTATGAAAGAATTGGTGCAAGGGGAAGAGGCCATGGTGGTGGGGCTGGCGGCAGGGGTGGTGGTAGTGTTCAAGAATTTGCCAGGGGCCAGGGGCAGGTGAGACGCCGTGTCGAGAAGCTAACTGCAGAAGCACTTGATTCTGACTTGGACAAATACCACTTTGAAGCCATGAAATTAAAGTGATCTCACTGACTAGTCAAGGATATTCGCTTGCATATTTGTCTTTCATTACGCTATGTTTGTAGGTGCTACTAGTCATATGGTATAACCAGGGGACCTTTGGTTAATAGTTGCATTTAAATACCACCATTATGTTCGGAAAATGTGCAGTGTAGTGCTATTTCTGTTCTTGATTTTGGCAGCTAGTGCTCTATCATTTATGCTGCAGGATAAAAAACTTGAAACTACAGCACCCATTCTCCTGACCGTCAATATTTGTAGTAAGAAAGGTTTTGTGAAAGACGAGCGACTTACATCGCCATATTTATGATTCTTCTTTAGCTTTATGTGAATGGTGCGGCTCATTTTTTCTGGTTTCATTTCGCTATAATGTTTTGGTACTGTGAAAATATCATCATCTTGTGTCCAGAGCCTTTAATACATTTTGCTTGGTTGAAGTACTTCCCTATAACAGATACCAACTTGTGTTATTGCATGCCTAAAACATCAGGCATAATCCAATTATGGATCTTCAGGGCTTTGTCAAATGTCCCCGGATGAGTGAAAGATCTCGGGTGACGAGAGTGAAGAACTTCGAATGGCTCATCATTGCGGTGTCTCCAAGAGTCATTATATTACAGCCCATCATTTGAGAGTTGAAGCAGGCAACGCATATGAAGGTATGGATTTTCGGATAAATTGGCACAAAATAGAAAATGTTGGTGGATTGACATAGAAACAAAAAGTTCTAGTGAAATAGTAAAGTTTGGTCATTTTATTTATTAAATAACAAGATAATTAATTTTATGGGACTCGTTTTATTTTTTAAAAAATGGACGTGTAATATAATTATAAACACTGAAATAATTGCACTGGAATATATTAAAATTCTTACAAATAGGCTCCCTCATCCGAGTTTGAGATGGAATAAAACCCAGACGTAGGGTCCCGCTAGATGGAGCAGCGCATCTCCATCTTGAAAGCCTGCGCATCTCCCTTCTGGAAAAGCCCTCTTACTCTATTTTCCGATCACTAGAGTTCCATGCTGTTGCATACATGAGTTGCTGCTTCATGAAGAGACTCTAGGAAACTTTCGTCTACTCGTTAAACTTTCTTTCTTCAATTAGGGGAGAAAAAAAGAAAGTTTAGAGGTGCTAGCCATTGGCATGATGTAACTGCAATAGCAATGTTTGCGTAAATGGATTTGACGCAAAACAGAGACATAATCCATCACGTGAGTAGAATAATGCAACATAACATCTCATGGTGACTGATTGGAAGGGGTAGAAAAAAAGAGGGAATAAAATTCATTATAGGGTTTAGGAAAATCCCATTTATTGTTACTGGTATTTCATATGATAATTGTTCAGCAAGGGTCAGGGTCAGGGCCATGGCAGTGGTGCTGGCGGCAGGGGGCCGCGGCAGTATTCAAGAATTTGCCAGGGGCTGGGGCAGGTGAGACGCCGTCTCGAGAAGCTAACTGCAGAAGCACTAGATTCTGACTTGGACAGATACCACTTTGAAGCGCCATGAAATTAAAGTAATCTCACTGACTAGCCTGGGATATTCGCTTGCCATATTTAAATAAGGTACCAGCTGACACTTTTATTTAAATCAGCTTGCACGCTCAAAACTCGGTAAAAGAAAATTCTCAACAGCAATTATACAAAGAATCACACACCAAGCTGGAGGAGGTGCCCCTAAAACGATGAAAAATTACATCTTTACAACGTTAAAAGAGAAAAAAGAGTAAGAAACAACACAGGCCCAAAAGAAAAAAAGGGACACTCTGAAGACGGCCTAAATTACATTTCCTAAACAAGACAGCTGGAGAGCCTTGTGATCCAGGTCAGCTAGCACCTACAGGTCCTGGTCACTGAGCGAACATAATTCAGTGTCTTGTCACGACAAAATTGATAGCCTCCTTTTGAGTAAAAAACGAACTCCAAGGCTTATATTAAGAATGATGGCTGTGTAAAAAAGGAAGCCGGAATTCAACACTGCCCTTGGGTATACAAATAAAATAAAAGAAGCCTGGATTCAATTCAATGATTCTGCACAAAAGAAAAGATTGACTAAGCTGCCTGAAAGCCTTCTCTAAACAGTATGCACACAATAACTGCATCCACATGAAAAGGATTCATTCGTTAGTACAGGTAAATGACAACATGGCAGCACAGATGAACTCTCTCTTGAACTTAAATTCTATGACAGAAATCGTGCAAGTTTCATTCAAGTTGTTAAGCATCTATCAAGATTATAAGTTTGAATATAAAAACAAAAAAAAAGGTCATTACTGAGTTACTGTGCCACAGCCAAAGCAAGGCCAGTTAGGAACCACAGAAAATAGTGTATCTTTCAAAATGTTTGCAGAAAGTGATTGGTTTAGAGCTTCAACCACCAAAATCTTGGTTTCAAGTCCAAAACAGTTACGATTACATCTGACAATGGCCCTTGAATGTGAACCTATAAACAACTTTTAAGGTTTCATCACATGCAAAGATGGAGAGGTGGTGTTCAGAAGCAAAATAAACAAGTGAAAAATACACATAGCGAAAACAATTAAGGACTGAAGACAATACCTGATCATATTTTAAATCTCTGAACTCTGTTAGATTTAAGTGGAAAAAACCAATGACCGGAATTGTTGAATAGGTTACTCCAAAAAAAATTCCTGAAAATCTTTTAATCTGGCCAGTCTTTTAGTGTCCGTGCCAGTTCAAATCTTCAGATATATTTCAAACTTAGTCCTCCAGTTGAAAAATTCTGTCTGGTTAACGCACAATTATCTCAGGCATCTTGTTGCAACAATTGAAGAGGCAGCTGATCTTGGAACATATGTAGTGCACAGAAATTTCTCAGCTTCTCCAATTTCTCAGTTCATCTTGTGTCCAGAGCCTTTTTCTTATTTCACTGGTAAATGGTGGAGGAGGGTCTAGAGACCTCATACTCCACTTTAATCAAATATTTTGCCTGGTTGAAGTACTTCCATATAACAGAAACCAACTTGTGTTATTGCATGCCTAAAACAGCAGGCATGATCCAATTATGGATCTTCAAGACTTTGTCAAATGTCCCCAGGTGAGTGAAAGATCACGAGAGACAAGAGTGGAAAATTTCAAATGACTCAGCATTGCAGTGTCTCCGAGAGTCATTGTATTACAGCCCATCATTTGAGAGTTGAAGCAGGCCACGCATCTGAAGGTACGGATTTTCCAACAGCTTCTCATTGTTGCTCTGCATAAAACATAAGCAAGCACACAAGTGATGTTTGACCTCTGCTATTTCATGATTAGAGCAACTGGAATACAACAGAACTAGACATTGTCATAATGAAACTTTATGAGAACTTGTCAATATTCCATGTCAATACTTCAAACACAAACTGGTCATACAATGGTCTCCTCTCATACATCCCATCCCCAAATCAGCTTACCATATTGGCATTCCCAACTGACAATATTCTGAGACAAACATTCATGGGTTCATTCACATATTAACAACTTTTCCCATATGGTGAGCATTCCAAACTTAAAATTGCATTATTGAAAGCAAAAATAATGCTTTACCTGCTGTGCTTTAAAGATGAGATTCTGAAGCATGTGCTTGTACTCATCAGGTTTTTCTGTCATCATTCTCTGAAAAATCCAGATTTGAAGGAGTCAGCAAAATTCAACTAACAATAAAGAAAAAAAATTCAAGTTTTCTAGTCGAGGAATGACAGCATCTTGCCTTTAAAAGAAAAGCTGAAGAGTAATACGCTACCCTTGAATCTGTATCATCTAAAAGTTCCCTGCCAGAAACAAAGAGCCAAAAGTGTTGGCACAATTTAAAAAATGGCACAGCAAATCATAGTAGGAAGTAGAGAAATGAATCACCTAAAAAATTCTTCTCCACCAACTTCTTGGAAAGCAGAAGGATCTGCCGTGCATTTACCGATTAGAAGCAACAAAAGAGTTGCCCTAATATCTGACGCTGCACCAGGAAGGTTTCCTCTTCCTTTGCTTCCAACAGCAACACCCAAAGCAATATTGTCTGTTGCTGCACCAGCTAGCTGAATAAGTGGCCAATAAAACAACGCAGCAGGGACACGTGCAACTAATTGCATAGGAACAATAGCCTGTCCTTGGAGAAGCAGTGCTGTCATTGATGTTGTATTGCACATGAGAGAACTATTAATGCTGTAGCTGGATCTGCTATCAGCTTTTTCCATGAATTCATTCCAGCAAAAGTCATCAATTTTTTCTATTCGAGAGATGCGCTCACCGGTATCAATTTTTTTATTTTCATCCGCTCCACCATTAACTTTACTTTTTTGCATTCCTTCACCATTTGGGATTGCAGTTGCAGGGAGAACTTTCAGGCACAATTGAGAGAATAATATATCACACATCTGCTTAGAAACACCAATGCAACATTAGTGGAAAATAAATCTTATAGGAGAATTTCAATGTGGTACACATTATGAATTGAAAGATCAAAAAAGCAGATGCAATCAGTTTAGTTCCTGCAACCAAGTCAATTAAACAGAAGAACCTAGTTGCTTCCCGAAGAGAAGACCAGAATGTAAATAGAAAACATTGTATTATATTGCATCTTTTATTTACTTTTTTTAATTCCTGGATACTGGTATCAGTGCATTCTTTAACTTTTCAGAAACCTTTGAATACAAGGGAAGATGCAACGTATTAATCTCCAGGGCATCCAAGGCAAAACAAATTGGTAGCAATGCCAGCTATCCAGTCAAATTATTCTAAGAAGAAAAACGATGAGAAATATATTAGGCCGATCATTTCTTCTTCCTTTTTGGTAATGTCCCTGGTATCACGAAGCTATTTGGGTTGGTTAATTGCAGTACTAGTTGATCAACAAATTACCTTCAAAATGTTGATGCGATCTGTTTCATTTATTTGAGCCACCAAGGATAGAGCAGTGCTCATAATGTCTATCACAGCATTTGCTTTATCAAGTCGGCTATCTGCATGCTCGTGACTGGCATCATTGCTCCTTGAGGATTGCATTTCATTCTCGTCTAACAAAAATTTGCAGCGCATGAGAAGTCTCTCTAGAACAAACAGGAAGCCCCATCTGATGATATTATGTTTGGACTTCAAAAGACCACACATAAGCCAAATTGACACAGGAACATCTGACGAAACTGAAGAATCATGTACACCAGCATAGGCAATTTTACCCTGCAATTCTTTGACATTTAACCATACATTTACATTGCTTCCCTCGGTAATTTCAGCAATAAGCAAGTCACCCAACCAGGTATAGCCATTCCGACGGTAAGCAATCCTTTCTGAGTGAAGAAGAGAATGCAAAGTGGCCCAAGATAGTTTTGATTTCATGCCGACACCATTTGTTAGTATTGCACTCTCTAAACTTTCCAGAAACTTGTAAGATTGGGTTATTTCAATCAGATGAGAGAACTCTTCGTCCAAATGAGTAAAGGAACTGATTATTGCATTAAATTTCTCTGCTATATTCTCCAAGAGCTGGAAGAAACAAATTAGATTCAGAAAGAAGCCGAAAATAAACGGACTGTAATTGATCGGCATTTCATGGAAAGATACATGTGCCTATAAAGTCTATGAACTGGTGCAATATATATCAGCAATTACATACCAAAACCACTGAAATGAACGAGGATAAATGCTATGCAATTTAATGTGATGAGCATAAATTACGTTATACAAAGCTTAAGATGTGCCTGTTCATGTGTAAACACAAGTGTGCACATCTGCACCAATCCAAAACCAGCACTGCATAGTAACATTGCCAAAAGCTAGGCATTGAATATCTAGATAATGTAACAGAAATATATATATATATATATATATTCCTTACTTTTAATTCATTCTATCTTCAGCTTACCAAATTCAGTCGTTCATTGTTGGGATATCTAGATAATGCAGAAGAAATTGATCTTCTCAGAAGCTCCCCAATGCCTTCAACACCCAACTTAACAGACATGTAAAGAGCTTCAGGTGCATTAGCAAGAGTGAGGAGAGTTGCAATAGGTTGAATCTCATTGTCACCATATTCAGACAGCCCAGCAGCTATGCAAGCTTCATTTATTTGATGCAACACATATTCAAAAAGAATCAAGTATAGATTTCTCCTCTCTTCTCTCAAGTTAGCCAGAGAATACTGCAAAACATAACAAAGGATATGGGTCAAGGCGTAAAAGGTGCAATAGGATTCATTATAACTACTAAATGCCTACAGTTTATATCAGCAAAAGGATAGATGATTTGCATACCTCATAGAAAATAAACTCAATTCCCCCAATCAGGTCAAGCTGGTCTATGAGAAACACCGGGTTTGTTGAGACAAACATCATAGATCCATCAGAAACTTCATAAAACATATTTGTTAACATGCAAATGAGCTTGCTATGAACCAATTCTGCCCAAGAATTCTTCCTGCTAGTCTCTATTAAGGCTTTAATGACCTGAAAATGGACATTAAAATTTATCAATCAAACTCCTGAAGATGTTTAGCTAAGCACAATATTAATTAGGAGTTTCGAACACTAGATAGGACAACTACATACTGTTGCAGCATGCCATAAAAAGAGGAATCTACATCAAGCCATAAAACTTCACTAAAAAAAGGTGGACCTAACAGCTTACGAAGTTAAACAAGACATGAAAATATTCTGTCCCCCTAGTTTATCTTTATTTTACACTATTTATAAGTCAGGTTGCAATTCACCATCCAACAAAAACACAAATATGAACATGACTAAAGAAGCAATAAACAGAGACAAAGGTATTAGCTTGTCGAAGCAGATAATAAGAGGAAGAATAAGAAAAATCCATTCCCATGACAGTAGCATGGGGTAGGAAAGTTTGGAGGATTCCTTCTGTGAAGCCAATATGCAATTGTTGCGATAAAAATAGACAAACTTAACTGGAGAGGGAAGGTAAGAAAGTTGCATTTTCATGATAGTAACCTGAAGTAGTCAAGCTAGGAAAGAAATACAAGCTTACCCTTATGTCAAGGCCTTCTAATCGGTTTCTTAAGATTTTGCCTCTATCACATACAAAATAAAGCAAACAGCTTAAAGCAGAGGCCCAAACAGATTGTTCCTTCTCCTCTGTCTGACAAAACAAATTCAAGGCATAAGATAGTAAAGCATCATGCATCATACAAAGTCAACAAGGGAATACAAAAATCCAAGACATTACCTCTACTTTACATAAAGGTGATTAAAGTGAGTACATCAATTAACCAAAAACATGGTTCCAAGTGGAACCTTACCTGGACAAGAAGAAGAAGTATCTCATATAAAATATTTAAAATCCATGACTCAAAGTTATCAATTGCTGATGAAGTGCCCAGCTTGTCAACAGAATCGGCTTTCTGGTTCCCCTGTGTTGGAAGTTGTTCTTCACAGTCAAAAAATGATTCTTGTGAATACTCTTCTTCAATTGTAGTAGAAGTATCATTGATCAACATTGGTTCCAACAAATGAGCATGAACCCCGAGGTTCAGAATTAAATCAAAGGCACGGACCCTACAAGCAGCTTTTGAAGAATTAAGCATTTCCTGAAAGGCAAATTCAAAACAAATAAAAAATCAGAAGCTTCCACCATGTTATCAAAATAAAAGGAATCGATATTTTATTCATGCAGCACCTCAAGCATTGACAGAGTGAGAGGAGCAGCTGTCCCAGAGTCCAGAACATACCTACAAAAAAAATCAAGTGACCTTCTATAAGCAGTTCACGATCATAACAAAATTAAACAAAACATATTAAAGGAACCCCAGGCCAAATTAAAGAAGCGGTTGAAAAATCCAAGCACAACTCAACCTGGCATCAGAGAAGGACTCATGGTAACTTTTTATGAAACATTTGCTTCTGTTTGCCGTATTCTTGGCTCAAGAAAAGTTATGTTTAGGTCAATTTAACTGCAAGAAATGCTTGGTCAAATTTAATTATTTTAATCTGCTTTGACAGATTTCATACAATTTTTGTTACAACTTCTATCTCCAAAACTACAATGGATCAAGAGTTAAAAAAAAAGATGTCCATGTTAACTAAACATAAAGCACGTTATTGGAAAAATCAAAATTTGCACCATTTACAATCACTAGTTATCCAACTGAAGCGCTCAATTTGAAGATTAACTTTGCTCCAATAGAATTTTGCAATTATAAATCACATTTTTTTTTATCAACGGTTCATAGTTGAAACAATTCCATTATAATATCACTGATCACAGTGAGCTAAAAATTTTCCTGTCTAATGGCATTAACTTCCAGTACCAGCTCTACTTCCCAGCAATATTGCATTTCACAGAAGTACATATTCTAGGTAACTCAGTTCTCAGCATAGAATCACAAAAGCCACTAATATATGATTATTTCCAGGCAATTATAATAACATATAGTCACCATTGCAAATTTGAAAAGCTCCCACCCTTTTCATGTAGATGACAATAATCTGAATAGGATATGTAACATATGACTGCATTAATTAATCATGTACGGAGCATAAGTTAGTATGTGTGTGCAGATAGATAGCAAAGGATGAAGTGCCAGGTTGAGAATCAAATATACAAGAAAAAAAAACATGCAAGCTAATAAATCATAATTGAATTAAAACTTAAAACTTACATGTCAATGACAAGTTTAATAAGAACACTCACAGCCACATCCATTGACGGCTTTCCACTGTTATTACTTAATCTAGATGATATAGTCAAATGATTGGCACTAGAAGAATATGTCTCTGAGCTAACTGCAGCAATGACCTCACATACCTCAGCAGGGTTTAATCGTAAAGGTTGTTGTTCACTGATAACAATTAAGAAGAAAAAGATGAGAGAAAGGAGAGTGGTCAAATAAAATACCCTGAACTCATAACAGAAAAGGAACTTGGGTATTAAAATCCAAAACAGGAAAATGAAGCCACCAGCAGAAAACTATTAATTTAACACCAAAAAGATAAAGATGCTAGTTGAATTTCAAGATTCAACTTCAAAAGAACATTATGCATTTATGAAAAATGTGGTAATACGACTGCTTATAACAAGGGCAAGGGTAGAAATGCATAGGATTAGAAACAACAAAAAAACACAAGACATTTCATGTAATTATGGAACATGCTGATAGAGGTTATGTCATAACAAGGGAAGCAAAAGTGATTCCTGTCGCAAATACATATCCATATAAAGTCAAATACAAAAACCGAGACCAGGTTATCTAGATGTGAAGAGAACACCGGAACCATAACGGAGAGGATCTGTCCTTTTGTACCTGTAGTGACGATATTGGAAGAGCGGTCGAGCACGTGGGCGAAACGTACTCACAGGAGAATCCTCCCTGCAACAAGAATCAATTTGCTCAGAAGTATAATCAGCATTTTCATACCAAAGTTATGTTTATATCATCATCTACACCATTGTAAAAAAAATTCAAGCAAGAGGAAGTGGTATAAAGTTCAATCAAAACTAAATGATGAACAACCAGCCTACTCCCCAAATTAGAGCACAGGTTACTTTACAATCACATGAACTTGGCAACCTTTATCACACAACTTTTCCATAGCACAAAAGTCACTAGTATATGTATAGAGATAAAATGAGTTTACATGCAAAGGAAAAACTAATCTTAATTGGAACAAAATTCTCCTAGCTTGACAAAGCAATAACTTGAGTAAGAAGAACATGCCAGATTTGTCGAGGTCCTGCTTTACTGCGCTTAGATGCTGTTATTGCTCTCAGGTGGGGACGAGCTGAGGTTGAATTGGTAATTGTTGTGGCTGATGAAGGCTGCAACAATTGATCAAGATAAGGCATATCAGATGTTCCAAAATATTTCCAAGGCTGACCCTGCATTTTAGCTTCCATGTCTCCTACAAGTAGAGCTGCAGCACCTAATTCTAGGAATTTGCATATGCTCACATCATGGAGATCCACAGGACGATCACTGCATTACCAAATTGCACACATTCAACCCATGTCTAAAGCAACAGAATACGAGACATCACCAAAATTCAACCACATAGCTGAGAAAACAGTACACACAAAAGTTGGTTACCTCTCAGTTGATAGAAATGGTCCCCCAACCCAACGCCACTGCAGAACATCAACCGCAATGTAATCAAGATCCTCTGCCATCTCAACATTTTCAACATTTGATAAGTTTGAAACAGGTAAAGTAGTAGTGTCTTTCTTCTCCGAGGATTCCACCCCACTTGCAGGGCTTAATTGGGAATTAAAAGATCTACTCAACAAAGATGATAGAGTTGGAAGTGACTGCCTTGACACAGAGGGAGGTACAGCAAAAGGCTGGAAAGATCGCTTTGGAATATGTTGGCCCACAAGGGATCGCACATAATTTAATGACTTTACAAGAGCTCCAGAAGCAAAAATGCACACAGGAGGAGAAGGTGAATAAATTGTAGATGTTGATGAAACAGATTGTTGATTTGGAGATCCAGACCACGTTAACGATCTTCGTTTTAGGCTAATATCACACTCGGCAATTAAGCTCACACAAAACCGATCAATCTGAAATAATGTCTCCTCACTTGGTTTATATCTGTGGCAAAAGAAAAAAAAAAAGATCATAAACTAATCATAGAATCTAACAGAGCTGACTACTTCATAAAAGGGCACATATGTGGCAGAGAAAACACTTTCCTATCAGATGTGCCCAATAGGGACATGCATTCTGGCCTTCAATCCAATTATGTATTAACAATATAATTGACAAAAAAAAAAAAATCTTCTTCCCAAATTTAAAAGAGTTGACTAGGATGCAGATCATTAAGATTCACTAGTCTGACAAGCAGCCAGGGAGGTGTTTTTGGCAGGGAATCATTGAAAGGAGAACCCTAAACTTCACGTGTTTGAATAAATTCTAGGGCAGATGTGGGAGAGAAGCACTTCAATCACCAGTGATTTCTCTCTAAAATCTTTGTTATAAACCAGCGAGTGCACTTATATTTTGAGATTGACTAGGTGGAAAAATTTCATGAGCTTATGCACCACATAGCATAGTGCCCCTAACGTCTTCTTTAGTGTTAACTGAAGGGAGAAAAATAACATAAAGAAGAACAAGATACTCTCATATCACCAGCAATGGCACAAATATGAAAGACTGCATATTAAAGATGACTATCTATTCTACACACAACAAGCTAATAAAACAACTCTGTGGACACACAACATACCGTAGAAGGTGTCGCTTCAAAAGTGCCACGCATCTTCCAACTACTGCTGGACTGGTATGAATTAAAGCCATGTTAGTGGTAAAAGACTTGAGATTACAACAGATACCATGCTACAAAATATGCTCAAAGCAAAAGAGAAGAAATAAAGACAGAAGTTTGTATCAGGAAACAACTCAGCTCATTAAGTAGAAAAAAAAATGCACAAACTTGCATCAAATATTCAGCAGCATGGTATAACTAAATTGAGAACACAACCATGACGAACAGTTTTTTAGCCTTGTGTAGAGTTGAATATACCAAATTGAAGAAGTATCATAGTCTTAACATATTGAAAATGAAATCTCAATAATATGGAAACTTGCAGTCGATGATGTGATTAGTAAGTTCCTCAATATTCCTAAACTGATGGTTGATTTCGCACATTCATTTAGTGAAAGAGAAAAGCCTTAAAAGGAAGAGGCGAGTTGAAAATAATACTGTCAATAAGGTCAACTCATTTCAGAGTGCTTCACTTGAAGAACAGATGATCACAACATTTTACATTTGGCATTTACAAGGACATGGACAATCTGGTATGTGAGATTGCAACAATTTTGAGGGTGAGGAACTTATCATGCAGAGACTTGAGTTGCTTATCTTGAGTTTATTTTTAGGTTGGATGTCTTCCTTCTCATGCTATTTTCCCTGTGGACCTTTTTTTCCATTTATAGAAACCAGAGAGTGATAGAAATCAAGATAGTTCAGTGCAACAGGTGCAACCAACTGTAAAGTTGAAAGCTTACTGTTCTCCCCCCTCCCCTCTCCTTGACCCCCAAAAATGCGTCCATTCCAAAAATCTCCTTAATGTATGCACCTGATCATCCCTTACTCATATTTATACAAACAGGACAGCACATCAATTTCATTTCTTTCTCACAAGATATTTACCATTCCTGTTTCTCTAATTCCATCTAATGCATTAAAAGAGAATAGGATGCCATGTCACTCATTTCTATGTGCAAAGCAGAAGAAAATAAGTTGAGAACGTAAACTGTGAAATAAAAAGAAATGACACACTTACCTGCGTTCCCTCTCTGCAATTGTGTGTTCTAGAATTACACCATAAGCCAGGTCGGTAGTTGTAGGGGCTGCCAGATAATCCTGCAATTTGTTCATTAAGGTTGTAAATTAAATATTGCATCCCATGTACATCAAGCCTGATGGCCAACTGTGATGAATTATTCTAAAGAAGAGTGCCATGAGGGACAAAACACGGTAAAGGAAGAACTTTGAAAATCTAAATATGGATATTAACAAATGGAAGATATATATGTACAAGAAAAGATGGTACATCTAAGGCTCCATCTGGGCTGCAGAAACCAGAAACAATGATTAAATCAAAAAAGTCACTTGAAATAAATTTCAGTTATATGTTTTCGCAATTCCCTTTCCTTTCTCTGATTCTTCACGGGATTTCAACAAAGGTAAGTCTAATGTGAAAATCAAATGCATTCAGGTTAGACACAACCTACCAATGAATGTTTTTCATTGGACACTAAATAAAACACCCAGCAACTGTCAATGAATCTGATCCAACTTACACTAAAAGTTACTTGAAACTACAAAAAGCAATAAATAATTCAAGCACCATCAATTGTCAAATACCACAAGAGGCAACACTTTAGTAGAGTAGCAATCGAAAGCTAACAAATATGGAAAAAGGTACAACAAATGACAGCTTTTTTCATAAAGTCAATCACACAAAATTACTGAAATTAGAACACGCCAAATTTACCACTCCCTGTCCAAGCAAAAAACTAAATGCACGGAAATGCAACCCAATTTTCTCTTAAGAATCTCACTTTGCACATGAATACCGTGTTTGGCTCCAAAGAAAATACAAAACAAATCCAAATTAAAACCAAGTGCACATTTTCTCTCACTTGTCACTTAAGAAAGTAACAATCTTTTCACTCACTAAGCCTAAAAAAACCCAATTCCCTCATTTTAACACATAAATCTCAAATTAACAGCTAAAAATAGAAAACTAAATTAAAAAAAAAAAACTCAAATAAGAAATCAACAACTTCAAGATCCAATAAAAATCAAACACGTACACGAAGCGTTCTAGGGGCATCAGTCAGAGTAACGGAGGAAATTCCATGTTGAGAAGTGGAGGCAACAGAGGAGGAGGACAAACAATCAGCAACGGCACGGCGGAGCGGCTCAGGCGGCTTCTTTAAAGACGAAGATCTCAACCTGGAAACAACACCAAGCTGGAGCTGTAGCCTGGAGCTGCCAGGACTATTTCGTGACGGACTGAAGGTAGACGACATTGAAATTGACGGAGATTGGTGCACTGACTATCGGAAGAAACTAGAAATTAAATTCAAATTTAATTTAATTTAATTTAATTTGAAAGGGCGAGTCTTCTTCTCCCATAGCGAAGCATTCTTCTTCTCTGCATTCGTTTCTGCTTGAGTGAGAGAGTGAATGGAGAGAGGGAAAGGAGCGAGGATGGGGAAAGGAAGTTAGAAGGAGGAGGAAGGATTGGATTTATTTATTTTTAATAATAATCTGGAAAGGAAATTCGTTGGAGATGTGTAATATTAGCTGTAAGAATATGCGTAGTTTTATGAGGGGTATGTATTATTAGCTGTCAAGCGCTAAATCTTGTTGTTTTCACTTTTTTGAGTGGGGCGGAGGAGAGGAGAAACCCCAGCAAAAAAAATTATGAAATCTATGTGTTTAATTAATGTGGAGATTAGTGATTTTCTGTAATTAAGCATCCATCCTGTTTTATGAGGGTTATTTTTTAAGAAAAAATAAATCAATAAAT
>Ga0325404_1003482_pt1 | contig 16753 bp, 14 predicted proteins | sample PopdelMetagenome_18_FD_205664 | JGI IMG/M metagenome (GOLD analysis project Ga0325404, IMG submission 205664) | Populus deltoides microbial communities from Bellville, Georgia, United States - Xylem-Control-R1 | ecosystem: Host-associated > Plants > Phyllosphere > Stem > Wood/Secondary xylem... | reverse complement strand
TTTCTCTGCGCACCTTCCTTGTCATTGGCATGATCCTCTCCCTGCTAAAGTACAAGGATGTCAGTTCACCAAGTGCTGAAAATGTCATTTTGTGAGACAATAAAATAAGGATGCTTTCAAAGACTTGTTCAGGATGCTGGCAGTTCTGTTGGATAATGCATGTATCATCATAACATAAACATTCCTTTGTTATCCCAAAGACTGGTAGCTTTTTCCTCTCAAATCAGCCTTCTCCCCTCTTTTTGACCTCATGGGATGACACGAGAAAAACCAATTCAACCCCCCTAATTCTTTTCCTAATCATAAATTTTATTGCCACTATTAATCAAGCTTCCTACTCTATTTGGTATATATAGTGAAACAGAAAGCAAAATCAAACAAGTCCAGATTCTAATTGTCCAATAACACAAAGCCTATACCATGTCAGTCCCAACTGGCCAAGCAAAATGATATTTCTGTAGAAAATGATTTTCAAAATCATGCATGTTCACATTCAATGGAATTTTGCTAACACTCACAGAATGCTCATGTGAATGGGCATCATGCTGCTGGGACAGATCTTCTGTCTGTTTATCATTCGGCATTTGCTCAGTTGCAGAAATCTCATCTTCCTCTGAATGCCCTTGACCATCATGCCCCTTCTTGCCTCGTGCCTGAGTGGATTTTGACTAATGATGGAAGAAACAAGCACAAATCAAGGGACTAAGCTAACTCCAAAAAAATAATTAAAAACTTGCAAATCATTAACTGAAATTGGCAGAACTTTATCGTCGCATCCAAAAGTGCACATCATGACTCATGAAACCATGTCATCCTACAGTGGGTAGGCATTGGTTGACAGGGCTGGAGGAAACAAGAGTGAATTTAAAACCTTTACCACACAGGATATTTGAACTGCCAATACCATTAAATGGAGACTCAAGGGTTTTAACACCCACCAAGGTTGCGTACAGAGTATTACATATATGACACCCATTCCTATTTTCACCGCACTCTTTTAGAATACTTAGCTATTCCAGTAATTATTCTCCCACTCTCAATCTATCTAATATGAATCATAAACCTTTCATCATACTTTCATTGACTTTAATGGTTCAGAACCAAATTTGAATAGGTTATTTCATTAACTTTAATGGTTCAGAACCAAATTTGCAAAGGTTAGAATTCACAAGCATGCAATACTCCATTTAAGAACTATTTTATTAGCACTGGCTTCCTAACTATCATATACGAAGATTTATCAAATCAAGGTGAGATGAAACTTATAAGTTGGTATCCCTAGCATTATTCTTTAGAAATACAGAGCAGGAAGAAAAAAAGACATGAAAGGAAGAAAGATGAAGACAATGTTTTCGTATATACCCCACGCTTGAGCATTAACCGAACCCTAAGACCACTCCTCCAGTTTCCCTCATCGTTTAGCTCAGCAACCTACATAATAGCATGTGCACTTGATTAGTGCAGTGAGAAATTGATGTTGGGAAAGCACACCTAAGCAAATCATGAAAAAAACAAACTACTTACTGCTTTCTCAGCAATCTCAATGGTCTCATATTCCACAAATGCATGCAACTGCAAACGATACAAGGAGTTTAATTTTATGATTTTCATGTTTAGATGACAAAAATAATCAAGAAAAGGTTAAAAGAACCAGCTATCTGTTAAAAATAATTGATGAATGGAAAACAAAAAACGAAAGCATTAACAGTCAGAGCAAAGCATATGGATCTTCCTTTGGCAGGTTGGCCATACTGTAATACATCTCTTGAGAAAACTACAAACTTAAAGGTTAATTCTTAATAGTTATACTAACCATAACCTTGTGCTGGCAAAAACCGATAAGCGAACATGCAAGACCAGATACCAGGTGGCTATTCCTCTAAGTCTTTTTTTTTCTAGGTTATTTTAATAGCTTTTATTTATAATGTTTTGAAATCATGTTACATTCCGCATCTTTTTTTAATGTAAATCTTTTTCTAACCTTTTCTGTTTATTGTCTTGCAACTCAAATAATAAATTGTTTATCTCACCAAGAGATAGAAACGCATGATGATGTTGATAAGGATTACAGGTATGCAAAACATAACTGATGCCTAGGCATGCATGCATATGTACCTTGTTACTGAAATGCATCCCATCAGCTTTTGCAGATCTAGATGCTGAAGAAGCACCACCACCAGAAGTTTGAGGTGGACAGGTACGAATTGTCTTCACACTGAAAAAGGAAAGGTTAACAGTATGAAATGTCTAATATTAATATATTATATCTGGCATGCTTTAAGTAAAAGGCTAAACCATCCAATTAAATATCATTATGAACAGAAATGATCTCGGCACCTCCCAACAGCAGAAAATATCTTCATGAGGTTTTGGTGGCAATGATCCTCAGGTAAATTTTCAGCAACAACTATACGAGACTAGAGATCAAGGAAAATGTTAGAAACAAAACCACAACTTTTCTCTCTCTAAACTATGAATAAAGAACAAAATACAAACTTTCATGCATTCTGCCAAAGACAAAAGGAATTGCCAACAATGATGCCACCTAACAAAAGATAGTGGGTAAAAGAAAACACACTTGCAACTCCTCAACATCTGAATCAGTTAGGGGATGCTGGCGCCTTACTTTCTTTCCATCGTCACTAACTACCTGGAGGATGTACTTACAGCGAGGTCAACAAAAACAACTGGAAGAAGTTGTGCCAACAAATAGGATTAAGGATGATGAAAGCAATCACGAGAATTGTCTATGAAAGAGCTTACAAGCTTTGTTGAGTTCCGCAGAATGTTAGCAAGCTGAGAATTACTGTTTATGGCAGCTTTAACCTTCTTAAAGGAAGCAACAACAGATATTGGCACTGTATTAAAGCAAACAAGGACTTAAAATGGATATGAGATAATTGATATAACAACAATTCAGACAAAAATTCTGAAATAACAGTTGGGTAAACAATGTAGCTTCTAATAGTATAAGACTCTTGCTTAATTTTATGTTTCTAAGAGTTACTTAGGAAAAAAGAGGGAAAAAACTACTTCTTTGGAGATGCATGGACAAACTGCATCAATACAATTCACAAAGAACTTCAACAAAACCACAATTTCATTATTTCTTGATTCTACCTTCAATAAATAGCTACATTTACAACTTATCATAGCTGGTTATCAAAGGGTTGTTTATCCAATTGTCATCATAGCTACATTTCCAAAAACAAGATGTACTCTCCAAATCATTATAAAGAGATCAAAATGAAAAGAAAGTAGTACTAGGCACAACTTTAAAAAATAATTGAGTGAGAAGTAGATAATGATAACATTGCACTGAAACTATACCATATCGAAGCACTAAACAACAGAAGTTAAAAAAACCTTACCATATCCTTCAGGATCTTTGGTAATAAACCTCATAAGATGATCAGTAGTGGCCAGGTTCAAATCACTGAAATAGTACTCCACCTGCAAATAGTAATGAGTGAATGCCAAACCAAAAAGAAAGACAGTTATTTACAGTACTCAACATGAAACCATAGGTTTCTTAAATCATGTTTCTAACACTTCAATTCATCCTATTGTCTGCCCACTACCCCTCTCATTATTCCTTCCTAGTACTACAATTTACCCCATGTATCTATTAGTGACTATCAAACAAACCCAATTCATCAACAATCTAACAAGATTATTTGGCAGCACTTAGTGTGTGTTTGGTAATGTGGGTCAGGTGCTTTTGCAAGAATGTATCAATCTGATGCTTTTTTGGGTGCTTTTCGCATATCAAAACCATCCAAAAGCATCCAGTTTGAAGCTTTTACAACCCAAATGAACCTCGAAAAACACCATCAAAAGCAGCCCAAATGCAATACCGAATAGAGCTTTACTCCAGTACATTGTAAACTAGGTTCGTGATGATTCTGTTTTTCATGTTCACAATAAGCACAATATTCAAGACTTCTACCATATCCAGTAGCATTGTAATTACATCTTAAGTCCCCATTATTTGCAAAAATCAATAAGAATAACTTGAAATTTCTTTTCATATAATCTAAGCTCAACTTAATTAAATCAGTGAACTTAAGTACTAACCCTAAATTTGAAGAAAGAAAACAAATTCGACAACTTGAAAACTACCTGATTTAAGAGCTTATTCATAGCTTCATCACTTTTACTGTCACTCTTTGAGGCATGATCCGAAGAAGCAGCTGCATCCTTATTCCCAATAACCTCGACCTCTTCGTCATAGTGCTGCTGCACCTTTTTAGAATTATGCTGTTGATGATGCTGGTTATGATTCCGAACAGGAACATACTGTTGGTGCTGATTATGATGCTGCTGGTGGTTGTGAAGGTGGTTATGGCTGTTGTGATGGTGGTTATGGTGGTGGGGGTGGTTTTGGACGGGGATGACGTGAGGCAAATGTACAGGGCTATGAATCGGAACATGAAACGGGGAAGGTGGTGGATACATATGCATCATAGCGGCGGGAGGAGGCGGAGGAGGAGGGATCACGGTCATTCGTGGTGGAGGTTGAGGCTGAGATTGGGGGCGCGTGGGGACAAAGGCTGGAGCTTGCGCGTTGAGTTTACTGAAGGACACGTTACGAGAAAGCGAAGGACCAGAAGAAGAAGAGGATTGATCTAGGGATTCAGGTACAGATTCTACTATCGCTACCACTTCTTCTTCTTCTTCTTGATTTTGTTGTGCCATTTCTATTTGATTTAGGGTTTTTTTCAATTTTTTATTTTAGGGATTGGATGGATCTAGTGCTTTTAATTTTAATTTTTTCGGGGGAGGTGGGGCCCTGGGGAGGGGGGAGGGGGGCGGAGGAGGTAGCACCGGGGAGGGAAGACAATGGAGAGGTTTTCTCGGCTTCATTGCTTCATCTCCTTCCCTCTTTATACAGCCCGCTCACTCACTTTTTATGCCGAAACTTTACTTTAGTCCCTATACTATTACATTATTTAATTTAAGCCTTAAATCTATTTTATTATTATTCTTATCTATTTTGACGAAAATGCAATAAACATTGGACAATGTCATCCCGTTATCCGTCCAGTGTTAATAGTAATAAAAACATTCTCAAGTTGTCTAGATTAAGTTTAGGGTAAAATTGATAAAACCAATAGGCTCAGGACTTAATTGACAATAAAATAATACATTAAGGATTAAATTTTTGAGGTTTTCCTATAAAATATCCATCAAATGTGGACCCTATTTATGTTATTTATTTTTTCTTTTATTTGTTAATATTTTCAAGTTATTAAATTGTATTTATTTGAATACATTTTAAAAATATATTTATCTTAAAAAAATATTAAATTAATATATTTTAATATTTTTCAGTTATTTTCAAATAAAAAATACTTTTAAAAAATATTATACACCCCAACATTAAACAGACTAATTAGTACCATAGTAATAATAGAATTAAACCCATTTTAAATCGTCTTTGCTCTCACGTTAATTAATCTATTCTTAAGCCAAAAGATGTGGGAATCAAACACTTATCCCCTGAGTCAAGCCAAGGTTGCTCCATGTCCATTTCTTCGTTTTTGTGGAGAGGATGGTGAAGTGGCCATTGTCCTTTTGTTTTCATCTTGTGTGGGAAGGTCCCTAAAATGGATTAAGGGTGGGTGTCTGGACTTTGTATTTAGCCTAATCTTTATAAAATGATAATCATGACCATGATCATCATTATTCCTTTCTTGATAATGATAATTAGTGGCGGGCTGGTCCATCCATGTCTTGTGGGGTCTATGCATGCGTGGTAGGGATGGCTGTAAGGGTTCTTAACTTGAGTACTGCCCGATTTTAAAAAGCCAGTGAGCAAGACGACTTTACATGGATTTAAATGTTTTTCTCCTTCAACTACAAGTTCATTAGCTCTGCCGGTTTAATTTCCAGTTATTCTCTTGGTATATGATCTTATTCGGCTAAAGGAAAGACCACAGCTCAGCTTCCAGCACACGAGCATGGCTTTCTATTTCCTCTACTTTGATTCGAACTTCTGTCTAAATGGCATGCCAAATGGCCAGTACAGCAATATCATCGTGCACTTCCTTGAGCGATGAGGGTAATTCACATCCACAGTCACATGGTCACCAGTGCCTTCCTGAATCTGAATTCTTTTCAGCCCCAGCGAAACAGGCAATGGTAAGAGATGAGAGGATGTAGATTTGCATGCATGTTCAGAAATATACTAGCTAAACTCGACTCAGCTACAAAGATGATGGAGCAGTTGAAGTTGCTGCTAAATTACACAGATGCATCTACAAGTTATATATCGCACTGAAAGGGTCGGGGTCTCGGTATGTAATAGATTGATTGTAACTTATATTCCAGAATGCAGTTGGCTGCTCATGATGCAGCCCGGAAAAAAATGTAACCGAAGAGAATAGACTCGAGAGACCAAACAACAGGAATATCAAGAACAAGGACACCTAGCAAAATTGGATCCAGTAGGAATGGTGGATGCCAATCTATTACAAGAACAGAGAAGCATTTCTCAGTGATACTTTCTCATTAAGCATCTTCGGTTTCTACCATGAGAAACCACTCATCAAATAAACAAGATAGATCATCAAAAGATTAATCAGGCCTTTGACCGGTAAAAGATGGAGACTGCAAAAGATATGTAGACAAGAAAACATTACTTGCAACTGCATCGAAGCCAAAGATGGTATGATCAAGTTTTCTTGCAAGCCAATTCACAACATCAGTGACCAGCTCAAGATCAAAAGAATGAACATTGGTCTTGAAGGAATCTGCATCTGTATAGTGCTCAGTACTGATGGGTAGAGATTTTAAGCTGCAGAGGTTTAGCGCAACATTATCAAAATTGAAAAACATATGACATTATCATAATGCAAGTAAGCAGAAAGCAAATAAAGAAACCAACTGCTACCTGTCAAAGAGTAAAGGTCCGAGTTCATTTCTTTCAGATGATTTGGTCAAGACATTAACATTTGGTATAGAATTTTTTACCGCATAGAAAAGTCGCTCACCCAAGACATAAATCTTGAATATATTAGATGAATGGTCCCCGTACTCCTGCAATGCCAAAAAAAAAAAAAAAAAACTGTTCACAATCAGGAATACAAACACTAATCATTGTTCAGCTGTTTCCAGTTTAGCATACACAATCAGTGACCGTTCATTGATTCATATATCTGTAGTGCCAGAATACAAGACCAAAAAATCAAACCAAACTTGGCACAGTACTTTTGTGCTCACCTGAACAATTGCTGGAAGAGGAATATTTAAATCTTTAAAATCTTCAACTCTAAAGATGATTGCCTGTAATGAGAGAATCATCTTTTTTTAAGAATTGCACTAAAAATCACTATAGTCCCCTAGTAAAGAACCACAAACAACGTCCAAAATGTCAGAAATGTAATAATGTGCCCAGGTAAACCCGAATGATGGAGCTAGGCAGGTCGGTCAGTTCCAAATCTCGGACTGATCAGTAACCTAGGATGCTTATCCAGACAGCTGGTGCAGACCACGATACTTACTCTATATTCAAAATTGATAGCAGCTCTAAGCATCTAACTTTACAATGATGAACAAATCTTACCTGATAGGTATAGCACCTAAAATTGGAGAAAATACATGTAAAGTTGAGATATAATAATTAAGGAGCTAGCTTAGCGACCACAGAAACAACCAAGTTTACATAATCCCTGTTACATTAAAGAGATGAAATCCTGATTAACATTTTAGATCATATGCAATCAATCAAATTCTTACCATACTGTAAGCATCAGCTACTCCACAGGAAACTTAAGGTTTCAGTATACTCGGAAGAGATAGTTTAGCTTCAAACTGACTTTGTGCCAAATCAGGGTCGTTAAAACCATTTACCTACACATTTGAACTCTGGCTGTAACTAAATTTGAGGATAAAACAGTGAAATGTTCAAGAGAAAATGCGTGAATGATGTCTTAATGTGCATCATGAAAATGGGTTCCAACATGAAAAACACCCAAGCAACATATGCTTAAACAACGAACAACACCAAAAATCATCTTATTAATTTTGCAGTGACAAGAAAACTAATCATTTCAGGTTGCGTCCAATGATTTGTGTTTCAGTTTACTATTTAAAACAAATACCATTCTGATCAAAAGACCATTAGGAAATGGGGTCCTCTTACTGCCCGGCGACCTTCTTTGTTGAGATCATCCAGCCCAAGAAGAATTTTTTGGACTTTTAGCCGATCCAATACAGGATATATTTTATCGAGTGGATCAATTGCAAAACATTCAGAATGATGTTCCATAAATCTGTAGAAGAAAGGGACCCAAATATATTTTGCAACATGTTGATTTATCCTCACCATAACACTGTGTAAACAAGAATTTGAAACTACCTTTGCAATTCCTGCATGCCTGGAGAGAAAGTAATTCTGTTTGTGGATTCTGAAGACCGCTCAAGTCAACGAGTTGTAATTGAGATGGTAGGGGGAGCTCAAATGTGAGGGGTAGAAACATCAAACCATTTGGAATAGGGTTCATGGGGATGCACCCCTCTGCAACAAGGACAAAGAACAAGCTTGCAATTATAGACATAAGTCGCAACTCCAATTTATACATGGGTAAAGATAGAGACATGCCACATGGAGTATGTACAATAAACAAGACAACCTAACAATTTCCCTGAATTTTTAAAACAAAATCAACAAAGAGCTAAGTCAGATTGAAATCTATATCTAGAAAATAGAATGAATCAATTCTCAATAGCAATTCAGGAGTTTAATCAGGATACCGCAGCTTCACATTGAATTCTTCGCGTATGTGGAAAACATCTGTGATCCAAGACGCAAGTCTTTCTCTAATATCAGTAATACTTCCAATTTCTCTGTTAAGAGCTCACCTTGGAAAAATCTTCTTCACGAGAAGGCTTCATGATATAGCCAACAGTCACAGCTTTGTCGCCAATTGCCTGATTGCAATTTGCAGAAAGTTAGAGAACATTGTAATCAAGAAATAAAATTGTCATTGTAAATAATTGTAGAAATGGATTTGCTACTTGAATAAAAATCATTCACTTCATACTAACCTTTTTCTATTTAAGCCACAGATTACCAAAGGCAACTCTTCCAGTTTACTGATACAAACCACACCTGAATTCTCACATGCACCAGCACCTTCAACATCTAAAAGAAAGGAGAAAAAGAACAAGAACCCAGCTTCAAAAAATTAAACTTGAAACCTTAAAGACAAGATACAAAACAGAATCCACAGACATCAGCTACTAAACCAAACTCAGCAATACCTAGAAATAACAAAACGGTACCAACAAAACTCACCAAAAACAACAATGATCCAACCCAAATTGCTTAATTGACCAATAGCATCCTTCTTGATGTTAGAAACAAGATACACAATTTCCCCTCCAATGTCACCCCAGGAGAGTGTAATCTCATTAACACCGTCAATAGATGACTCATCATTCAAGGGAAAACAATCAGTGGAGTATTGCATTGCCAATTTTTTTAAGTACTCCCACCAATAGCAAAAAGCAGATAAGAAATAGTTCTTTGAAACAACCATCTCATCGAAAACAAACTAGAAATATAAAAGGATCACCGGGAAAACCTTATTGTCAGGGAGAGAAGGCGAGTAAGAGATCCCAATGTGGAGGTTTGAATGGCGGAGCTTGCGGAGGAGAGAGTGAGCTGGAGGGTGGAAAGAGGTGGTGGCATGATCTTGAATTAGAAGTGACTCATGGATTATCACTCCTTTCACAAATGAACCCATTTTGGGTTTTCTTTGTCACTCTCCAGGTGAGTGAGTGAAGAAATGTAAAGAGAAAAGGAAGGTAAAGGAAAGAATAAGTGATGCTCTGCTTTAGTAGTAGAGAAGAGCAGAGTAAGAGATGCCTTGAAAAGGGAGGGTCTTTTGCATTGAAGTGCGTGTGTGTATATAAGGTTTTTGATTCAGAGTTCAGAGTCCGTTACGGTCCCAAATGGACTGGATATCACCAGAGGACAAGACATTCACTTATGCAAATATTGTCCTGTCCAGTTCATTCTCTCATGAGTCCAGCGCACCATGAGCTCACAAACACAAGTAAATGAGTTCAACTGATGGGTTCACCTATTAGATCCACAATCCACACGTCTCCTGGCTAGTTGAGCTTCAAAATCCAAGTCGGGGTTCAAAAATTGTTAAAAATTTGTTCATGAGGTACATAGCCTTGTGCCAGACACCCCCCCACCCAAAAAAAAAAAGAAAGAAAGAAAAAAAGAAAGAAAGAAATGCAGTCCTTAAATATTGGAATCAATAGCTGAGTACAACATGATACAGTGATGACAACTACAACAACAATAAACCATTAGTTTAGCTCGTTGCCGTGACTCCAAATGTTATTTTGAAATTTTGGAATTAGAAGAACCACACAATCACATAATCAATATATGTCCACATGATAGCCTCCTTAATCATCAGAGACCTCTTGCCAGTAAAGTTTATGATTCCATAAGCCTTTCCATCAACAACTTGACAACAGTGGGAGCATCAACCGTCACGGCCACCTTAACTGTCGGTTTATCAGTCCATTCAGTCACTTCTTCAAACCTGGTTTATAGTAAGAAAAAGAAAACAAGAATCATTAGAAAGGCATTTAGTTCGACGAAGTTAATGATTTCAAGTATTCATGCAGTCTTACCTTTTCTGTTTGTTATATAATAATGTTAGTCCCCTTGTGATGCCAGTTGTCTGGACTCTAACAGCACCTTCTGTGTAAGTGAGAAGTGAAGGATTCACAGCTGCAAGGAGTGCTGTTGGATCATGAAGATACACTCCTACATCAATAACAGAACTAAGGATTAGTATTTTTGAGAATTCCAATTCTACTTAATCACTGGATATATCAATGAAGGCATTTTAGTAAACAAACCTTTCATGCTGTATGCTTCTTGATGATAAGAGAAGTATACCTCTAAAATTTTGCACAGGTACTGAGCAAATTTTCCATTTGACTGTCTCAATTTGTCTCGCTCAGCATCTGCAAATAAAACAGGGAACAAAATCAATGAAACTAGAAATCATCAATGAGGGTGTTTTTAAAGGACACAAATTGAGTCACACTGGCAGAGAATTGTGTAAAAGAAACCATTGCCTCTTGCATAACAAGTAACACAAATAAACGTGTTTAAGAAATGGTATTAGTGTTTTAAGTGTCTTGATCGCCATGATTATTTATGCATAAAAAAAAAAAGAAAAGAAAAGAAGAAAAAAAGAAAATCAGCTAAGGTAACACAATAATTGCCGAAGTAACACCTGAGAGAACAACTTGATGGGTAACATTTATCCCCACAGCCAAAATATCTGCTCCACAGGTGAAAACAATATCAGCAGCATCAGGATCGCCAAATATCTGGTCATCCAGTCAGGAGTAAGAAAGTTAGATAAAGAGATGGGGGAGTAGGGGAGCAGACTAGGATATATGCACACAAAATCATTAGTAGGAGTGATACAGCTAACCGACAAACTATGCTTCCAAACTTTCTAATGACACTCTCTCAAGTCTCAGACCAAGACGTAAGGATCTTTCTAGAAAAGAGCAGATGAAATGTAAGTTCACTACAGATAACAAATCCCATAAAGAAAATTAAATAAAAGAAGAAACAGCAAAGCTCAGATGTGCATATGGCCACTAAAACAGCAATATCTAGAAAGCAAAGACCACTGCAACAGCGGATTGACTGCATGGATTTGTGCAACTCACATTTGCCTCGGCTGCTGGATTTACATTCCCGTTTACTGAAAATGCTCCACCAAGAAGAACAATCTGCCCGATATTTTTGCAAAACTCAGGATCTAATTCAATAGCCTGCACAATATAGATGATCTGTCAGGTAATATACTTAATGAAATCTGCTAAAAAAATCCAAAGGACCAAGAATCTGACCAGAGCAATATTTGTAAGTGGACCCAATGCCACCACAGTGACTTTTCCAGGGTGAAGTTTTGCTTGCTCGACCAGAAAAGCAGCTGCTGACTGTTCAACTGGCTTTCCTTTAGGTGGGTCAAAATTCTGGTTGCCAAGTCCATCAGCACCATGGACAAAATCTGCAATGCGAAGTTTTGTACCTTTCTTTACAGGAAACAGAGACGCAATGAATAAAAAGAATTCTCGAAACTCAGCCACATATCAGTATGTATCTTTACATCGCCATTTGATCAGAGAAAATTGTGATATTGAGTGTGAAATTCAGAGTTAAAACCAAAAGAGCAGAAGTTGAAAATAAATAGTAAAAGACTTGTCGCAATATCAGAAAACTAGCGGCTCCATGAGTAGACACTAAATCCATCAACACAAGGTTGTCCTTAGAAAACAACAACCATAAAGAGTCAAACCACACTTCTTTCCTCACCAAAGCAGACACAATGATTATATGAAACTAACAGAAGATAAGGATTAAAAAATTCTGAAAGGAAGCTAATATTGCACATAATCTATTCAACAATGAAGAATGAGTACATACAGTTATTGTGACATGAGATCCCTCGGCAACTGGAATATCAGTCCTCCCTGCAAACTCCAACTAATCCACAAACAGCACACAGAGAAATACTGTAATTTGCAAATGGCTCAATATCATTTATATCATAAACCTTGGAAGTTCAAATCAGTTAATCAAATTTCAAATCTAGAAAGAGAAAGAATTACCAAATGCAAGGCATTCCTGGTGGCTAAAGTGGTATAAACATTCCCATATATAGTAGTAAGCCCAATCACCTCAACTTCAGGTGATCTCAAAGCAAGAAAGATTGCCATGGCGTCATCTGCATCGCATCAAAAGTTCAAATCTTTACAATAAGAAGACAAATTTGAGCCATCAAAAATTGAAATAACAACTCTTTTTTAGCAAAAGATATAAACTTTCTCAAATCCCGGATCATGAAAAAGTCTAAAGATTCAGAATTTCAATTGATCCACTTTCTCAACAACCAAACCCCACAACAACAAAAAGAGAGATTGATATAAAAAAAACGTGTAATTAAACTTGATAATTTAACTCATTACTGGTGTCTAAACTCAAGGGAAATCCATCAATATTTAAAGGTCTAGATGTTAAGAAATTAAACAATAAAAACAAAAAGATTTGAGAATTAGAGGAGTCAAAAAGAAAGAAGGAAAGAAAGAAAGGGATACATATAATAATTACATACCAATGCCAGGGTCAGTGTCTATGATGATCTTCTTTGGTTCTGCTGCCATGGAGGTACCAGGTACAGGTGAGGTGAGCACTCCGATGATTTACTTGACTTGTTGAGAGGATTTTCACAGTGGCAGCTCAATTCCTTTTCCTTTTCTTTTTTATGCTTCAAAGGTAGTTTTTGGTATTTTCATCTCCAATATTAAAATAATATATTTTTTATATTATTATATCAAAATAATTTAAAAATATAAAAAAAATTAATTTTTCTTGAAAACACCACGACATGGCTGTGTAAGCAAAAAGGATAAAAGCATAATAATGAAACCAACCCAGGCAGAAGGAGAAGTGTTCAATTAATCCCACAACGAAAGGCCTTTCCTCAATTGTATCATTAGAATGCAAAGAAATCTCAATCAAACCCTTTTGTCTTTCTCGTAAATGCCCATTAATGGAGGTTGAAGGAATTTTGTCAAGCTAGGCCTCTAATTGCAATCACGAGCTGTGAGCAGGATTAGCAATTAGGATTGATCTATACATGCCATAAACATATATAGGTGAATTATTTAAATTTAGTTTATTTTATCCCACAAATACACACACACACCCACTACATGCTTTGAATTTATTGGTTAATGTAAATGAATATGAATCGAAAGAAAATAAATTAGCATTCTGTTCACAAACAAATGAATATCTATTGTAATATGTAGGCTTTATGTCTTCCAATCTGAGTCCCTTGTATGGATTAATTGAGCTGCAAACAAAATTCAGTGCTATTTGTATGGCTGACGGTTCCCTTTATGTTCTTATATGTCACTCCTCCAGTACTCATCTTTACTCCTTATCTACGCTTCACACAATCTCTGGAACTAGGGCAGTGGTTTTGATCATAGATGATATGCATGTTATATAGCGTATTTCATGATAATATTTTGAAAAACAATGTTTCTAGCTGATGATTCAAGATTTTATCACTTAATTTTTGTATATATTTTTTAAAAATACTAGATGAAGAAAAACACGCTGGTATAACTTTCCTGAACCCTTAGGTGTGTTGAGCTAGCACGCAGTAGCCCTAGACACACCCCACCACAAACACAGTTGGACATCGCAGTGCGCCAGACCCATGCACATCCTGGGCCTAGCTAGTGCTAGCTGCCAAGCCCAGGTGCAACATGGGTCCGGCGGCGCAACTAGGCCCAACAACTTGGCATGGCGCGCTGTCAGGTCAACGAGATCGGCCTGCCGCGCATTTCCCAAGAGTATCAAGCCTAAGAACTTTTGTCATCGCACCCTAAGCATGGTCAGATTCGTTATACCAATGGATTCAAACATGATACCTGGATCTAATGCCATTAATTCCATAAATTTTTTACATAAATTATAGTGGATTTTTTTTTTAATAAATAGACTTAATTAAATAAGTTTACATTCCACCAATACCATTAAGAGTATTAAAATCTCTCATGGTCTATCATTTCTCCATCTCTTAACTGAATAAAATGAATGGAATATAACTTACAATACAAAATTAATATACCACAAAGGTGAAATTAAACTCCATCCTCTTCTCTCCATCAAAGAACAAGATTCGTTAGTTATAAATATACAATGAATCCTTTAAAATAAAGGTTCACAATCTTCATTATTTACTGCATATATATTTTCAGAGTATTTCTCTTTAGAATATTATTGTACTTTATATCTCTAAGAAGATACCTACTTAAACATCTAAGAGTTCTCACATCAATCAGAGGGGGCCTTTTCCAGGTATTAGCCACAAGCTATCTTGGCTTACCAAACATCAAGTACATGTTATCAACAACATTGATAATTTACCCTTTTTTCCTTTCCCATAAAAAATAAAAAATAAATAATAATAACAAGAAGACTGACGATTTGACAAAAGCTGACCGAGGAAGATTTTCAAATGTGTAAAAGAATCTAGCTAAAATTTTAAACAAAATTTGGAGCATAATTATACTCTATTGTATGTAAGACTGGAGAGACAATATAAATTCAAGGTTAAATTAAATAATTTTTGGATAGATCTGCATAAAAATCAAGTCCATGAACATAATTTGATTTTCAATAAGCCGATTTGATTTAATCATAGACCAAATTAAAGTTTAATTATGTTTAAGAATAATTTGGATCCAATTAAAAGATTTAATTAGATGTAAGGACTTGGTTATGCTTTTAATGGGTCAAATTAAATTTATTAAGGACTTAATTGGTGAAAAATTAAGTTTGGGGACCCAATTTGAGCTTAATTGAGAAGATTGAAATTTTAGAGAATCAAACTTAAATTTTACAAAGTCAATTGGTTCAAATAAATGGTAAAATAACAAGAAAATCGAAGTTTTAATGTCAATTAGGAGTTAAATTGAAAAAATTCACAGTTAAGGACCTTTTTAAAAAAGGCGCAATTAGATTATATATTATTTGGAGGTTTAAAACTTCACAACGAGCTCTTTGAAGATGCCAACCTAATTATCGTGAACTACCAAGAAAGAAGATGAACAGAGGCTAAATGACACGTCGTTTGGGTTAAACCTTAGAAATTAGGGTTTTTAATTTGAGATTTGATAAAGTTTCAACTTAGTCCATGTTTTTTTAATTGTGGTATATGCACCCTTAATTGACATAAATTTTTTAATTTCATACCATTTTACCCCTGTCAAACTCAATTACCAACCCCTAAGTTGGATGCCTTTTTCATTTTGGTTCTTGGTTCTACATTTGTGCATTTTAACTCTTAATTGACCTACAAACTTTCAATTTCTTCAATTTAACCCCTGATTTGGTCAATTTCAGCTCCTATATTCATACGCCTTTTCATGTTTGATCCTTGGTTTTGGATTTCTTCAATCAAGTCTTTAATTTCCTATCAAACTTCAATATTTATGCAATTAAATCCTTGATTTCATCAAATTAACTCTTAAGAATTGCAATTTGACCCCCAAACTTTAATTTCTTCTAATTAAAACCTAAATTGACTTTAAAAATCAATTTCTTATGCAATTAAGCTCTCAATAAATTCAAATAGACCTTGAAAAATTTTAATTAAGTCCTCAAGCATTCAATTTAAAATTTTTCTTTTCAAATTAAATTTTCTTTGCTAATAGAGCCTTTTTCAGTAAAAAATATACTGTTAAATTTTTTAATCTTGTATATTTGATCTTTTATAATCAGTCTTTGATAATTTTTTGGGCATTTTGATATACTCTTCTTATATATATATATATATATATATATATATATTCTTCCAATACTTTTTTTTTTTTGCATTTTCTCCTTTCCTTTTTTTTTTTGTTTATGTGGGGGTCTCAAAATGAATATCCACAAAAAAATTTCTTCAAAGAAGAGGTTTGTTGTAAAGAAATAATTTAACACATCCTTTTAATTTGTAATCAAGAGGATGAAACCTTTAAACATGTTTTACTTTATTGTCATTTGTTGTAGAAATTATGATCACATGTGGTTGCATGGCTAGGTCAACAACAACGGATTTTGCCAGAGAATTTAGATGCACTCTTCCTATAGTGGCATGTAATGATAATGGGTTCTATAAAATAAAAAGTGTGGTTA
>Ga0325404_1003479_pt1 | contig 16771 bp, 7 predicted proteins | sample PopdelMetagenome_18_FD_205664 | JGI IMG/M metagenome (GOLD analysis project Ga0325404, IMG submission 205664) | Populus deltoides microbial communities from Bellville, Georgia, United States - Xylem-Control-R1 | ecosystem: Host-associated > Plants > Phyllosphere > Stem > Wood/Secondary xylem... | reverse complement strand
AATAATAACAAAAGGATAAAAAAAAATCCCTTGCATAGGCTTATAGATTTTTTGCTTTTAAGAGCATCTCACATGATATTAACAAAATAATAATAATAATAACAAAAGGATAAAAAAAAAATAACTGGCATAGGCTAATAGATTTTTTGCTTTTAAGAGCATCTCAATAATTATACTATATTAACAAAGATAAAAGATTGAAAATATCTCGCCCAGTTCAGCAAATTTAATTTTTAAGGGTATTTTAGACATTATATTGTGTAAAAAAAAAAAAAGTAAAGAGACCAATATATCCCCATTCGATGTAGTGATGTAGTAACGACAAAGAGGTCTTGTTGAAAAGATAACCCCCTGAAAGCAAGTTATATGGTTTTTTTCATCATGAAGGTTAAAATGATAATTTCACTATCATATATAGACTTTTGTTAATGAGAGACAATACGAGCAAGACAAACCTCAAACTACTTTTAGAACTACAATTTTCTTAAGAGAAAATTCTACAGAGGCTCCTCTCAAGAAATTATTTTCTGGTTGATGGCTCTATAGCCTTTACAATCTCTGAAGATGCATTGCATTGATTATAATAAGGTCGTCCAGCCCTGCATGCTCTTTTAATATAACGAGTCCAACTGAAATTCATAGCTCAACAATAGTTAATTTCTGGAAGAAATTGTCTTTGACATTGAACATCACTTCACATACTTACTGTCACGGTATATTGGTGTAAGAAAATCCAAAGTCAACATAAAAGCTATCTGTAACAGCCAATTGTTATTTCAACAACATGCCTGATCAGCTATACTTCGAAGAATACAGTGGTTGTCCTTCCAGAAAGGCATCTGTTGAACATATTAAAGATCTGTTCTAAACTTGCCCCCAGAATATCTCACACTTCCGAGAACCTTTATGTAAACATACAAAACACAATATCAATTTATTAGAATGAATAAGAGGAACTTTTACACACATAATTTGTGTTTTCCCGGGAAAAAAATGTTTTACCTCATCAATCATGTTGAAAATTATTTGCCAGTTCCACCAGTCGCAGAAGCAACCAATTGGAGATATTCTTCAGTTGCATAACAAACCAGGGAAATATCTTGATCTGCTATATGCAGTGACAACAAAAGCATCTAATAATACGCTAATATTTATCTAAAATAAAAAGGAGAAAAAAATGGCTTTCATAAAAGCAGATATGGATCTAGTTAAACAGGTTGCGCCATACTTCAAAATTCCATAAGTGGAAATATTACTTAAGAGCACTAACAAGAGTAAATCATGAAAAGAAACACTACAAAGAGAGCGAAGTATTAGAAAGCAAATCATCAAGCATGATATGATTATGTTTAATCAACGTTAGTGCAAATCTACAGCATTGATTGAGGTATAATCAACTTAATAAAACCTCATATCCAATTCGGTTAGCAAGTTACTGAATTCTGATTCAACAATTTGTTGATGTACTTTCTGCCCCCATTTCATGTGAAGCCGTTTCTATAATTCAATCAGCATCAACATGTGTATTCTGGACCTTACCTTGAAGCTGTAGCAGTCCAGTTAGGTCAAGTCAAGTCTATAACAAAGCATGATTTCCATGTCCTGAATGTAACCAATGCATTCATAATCACCATTCACAGAAAAGAGAGAAAAAATGAAAAATTACCGACCCTTTTGGAGATATTATTCATTTGCACAACTTACCCATTATCGCTCTGGTAGGGCTTCTAACATGTTCAATATCCTTGAACCACCATGGAGGCTGACGTGGTTCCCCCAAGGCCACAACCACTGTATTATGAGTACATGCAATTTTTTTAATTGTCACCAATAATCTAAGCAAGAACACCTCCCATCTCGAAAGTGATGGAAACGGTTGGCATCTCTAACAACTATCACTCTGTTTGTAACCTTCGAAATAAGTCTCACAGCTGAATGGCAATCATCACATATCCTAAGGTTCTTAATTACAAGGATGGATGCTTCTGATGGCAACTTCAGAAGTCCATAAGCTATGGCCAGCTTCTCACTGTGATAACTAAGATAATATTCCTTCTGCTCATCCTCTACATCATGCAGTACTGCACCAATATCTGGAGTATAACCCAGTGGCTTAATCATAGCCAAGAGTTCCTTTACTTTTTGATAAGTCTGACCATAATCTGGATGCTTATTGTCTTCCGAAGTAAATATATGGGTGACATTTCCAATCTCTATCCAGCTCACCCCAGGTTCTTTCTTAATGTTTTTGTCTCTCATCAACTTTCTAACCTTGACAACTCCATCCCATCTCTTTTCCTTGGCATAGATATTAGATAACAGTGTGTAAGTCCCTACATCATTAGGGTCCATCTCTAAGACAAATTCTGCAACCCACCTTCCTAAGCCGTAGTTCTGATGGACATGGCATGCATTGAGCAAAGTACGCCAGGCAACAACATCCCATTTAACTGGTGCTGTCCTCATAAAATTCCGGGCTTCATTAAGTTGTCCTGCCTTGCTTAGAAGGCTAACAATACAGGTATAGTGTTCCAATCCAGGTTGGACACCAAACTGTTTCATTAGGTGGTGCAGATAATAGAATCCCTCTTGCACTAGACCCAGATGGCCACAAGCAGAGAGAACCCCAGTAAAAGTTACATAGTTAGGATGCTCTTCTGCAGCCAACATGTCTTGAAACACAAGAAGAGCTTTCTTTCCAAGCCCATGGTGTGATAAGCCACATATCATTGCATTCCAAGTAATGATGTCACGATGCATCATATCTGAAAATACTTTCTTAGCTGCCTCAATGTCGCCACTCTTTGCATACATATTTATTAAAGCATTTCCAACCATAACATGGTGCTTAAAGCCCGACTTCTCACTGTGTCCATGTAACAAAGACCCATTTCTTCGTGCAGACAGGCCCGCACAAGCATTTAACAAGACAGCATATGTAAATTCATTTGATTTTACTTTTTCCTGCTCCATTTTTGAAAATAAATTCAGTGCTTCTTCAAAGCAACCATTTTGAAAGTAAGAAGCCATGACCGCTGTCCATAACACAACATTCCGACTTTGCAAACCATCAAAGACCCCCCTTGCCATCAAACTCTTTCCACATTTCCCGTACATATTTATGATTGCACTGCTAACATATGCATCACATTCAACATCACTCGTCAACATCTTGCCATGAACATGCAAACCCAATCTCAAATCTTTAAGAGAAGCACAAAGACTAAAAGCATTGACAAAAGTAACCTTATCCCACTTCACAGACTCGCTGACCATACTCCCCAGGACCTCCAAACCCTCCCTCAAATACCCATTTTCCACAAGCCTACTCAAAATCGAATTATAAGCAACAATATCATTTACAGGCACTTCATTCCAAACCCCCATTGCATCTTGAACAATCGAACATTTGGAATACATAGATACAAGAGCATTCCTCACATAATTATGAAACGAGAACCCAGTCTTCAACAAAAGCCCGTGACATTGCCTACCCTCGTCAACTCTCCCACGATCACGACAAGAAGAAATCGCAATTGCGAATATATACTCATTCGGGCTAACATTAGCCTCCGAAACCATATCTTTCAACAACCTAATCACTTTCAAAGAAAACCCATTGAGTAAATACCCAGTCATCAAAGCACTCCAAGAAACCACATTTCTTTCAGGCATTCTATCAAACAAGTTGTGGGCAATGGAGACCTGATTAACTTTTGCATAGAAATTTATCAAGGAATTAACTTCAATTATGTTGTTTTCTATGGCTTGGTAAGTTACGATCAAATGGGCATGGATTGTTTTACCAACCTTGAGGTTTTTAGTATCAGCTGACAGTTTTAAGAGCTTAATGGGGTCTAGAGGAGAGGAGGGCGTGACAGCATTTGGTCTGAGTAGAAATGGCGCGTGCCGGAATGGCACATAAGCCTTTCTTTGTGCCTTTAGCATTAGATTTGATTAGGTTTTGCAGCAATCGCAAGGTGGGTCTTCTAACTTCTAGTTGTCTCCAATGTCATCCTAAGGCCTTATGTTTGAAAGTGCAGGGCTTCTACCTTTCTTTTTTGTAAGAAGGGAGAAGATTGGTTAACAACATATTGTCAATAAATAAATTTTGACAACATTGCGGTAACCTGACAAAATAAGCATTGTAGTTTAAATAAAGGTAGTTTAAATCATCAGGTTTTATATTTATTTTTTAATCATCATGAGTTCGAGTTTTAGTCTTTTTAGGGCTACTGAAATATTTACATGGTTATTATTTTCAGGATTTCTAAAATTAGTTGAGGTATATATAAGATAGCTTGAACACCCACATTAATAATAATAAAAAACATTAGTTCAATTAGCTTACATATGCCTAATTTATCATCATGGTCCTTGTAGTTTGTTTGGGTGAGTTTTCTAACTTGTTTCTAATTCTTGAAAAATTATCAATCAAATTCTTAGGTTAGAATCCATTAGTTAATTGATGATTTTTATTAATTATTCTCCTAGCATCTATATATAAATCTTATTCGATTAAGGGGGTGTTTGAGAGTATAGTCGCAATTACTTTTCAAAGTATATTTTTACTCAGAAATGTATCAAAATAATATTTTTTTTATTTTTAAAAAAATTAATTTTGACATCAGCACATCAAAATGATCTGAAAATATTAAAAAATTAATTTGAATTAATAAAAAAATATAAAAATTTTATTTTTTTCAAAAGCACTTTTAAAATGTAAAAACAAATAGGGTCTAAGTAGAAAGAAAAACAACATTAGAATATGAATTTTTTAGCATTTTGGTTAGCACCAAATATTAAACCAATCCACTTCTAACATTTATTTTGAATTTTATAATTAAATTTTCTTTATTAAATTTAATGGGTGTGATTTTGTTTCATTATGCAAAGAATCCTTGTAGGATTAAAATTATGAATAATACTTCAACTATTCAGACTAATATATATATATATATATATATATATATATATATATATAAAAGAAAGAGGCTTAATTATTTATTTGTTTAAATGATGTTATAGGTTCATGTGAGCTATTATGTACTGTGAGAATCAGGTGCGATGATGTCTCCATATTCAAGATATATAAATAAAAAGTTATTTAGTGTTTGATATAGTAGTTAATCAATATATTCACGTACTTAGACTTCTTCTTCTTCTAGCTATTTGCCACTCCTATGCTTATCGGGCTCAGGGGAACTTGATGTCTGTGGTGTAGAATGACATGATAGGTGGACTGCCTTGTTTTTACGTTGTCCAGATGGACGCCTAGAATAACAACTTAGTGTTTGAGTGTCACGAGACTGTGTATGCCTTTTGGTATGGCTTGATGATCTCTGAGGTTGAGGATTCTTCACTAGATCCTTTTTTTCACATCCTACTGGATAATATAATTATCTACGGATACTAAGTAAGGCCTGCTGTTGTGGAGGTGAGTATAGAGATGCAACAACTTGCTGAGAAGGAGCTGCAATCAGTGGCCATGAATTTTCTCTCGCTTGTTGATTTGCCAGAACTACCTGGGTGAGGAGATATATCTATTCCATCAACTATTGAAGAATTAGGCGTATGGGGGTTGGAGTATCTATTGTGACAAGAAAATCAGTAACTCGTTCTTTTCCAAGAGTGTTCTAATTATCTACCATTGATGATAGTAATTACAGAAAACAATAAATCTATTTATAACCTTTTATAAATGTTCCCCACAAACGGCGCCACTATCTGTGAATCATTGTGAGCTTGAAGGGGATAGGCATTTTATGAACTCAAACCCTCTAATATTCATCACACTTATTCACTAGGTCCATGACATCCTAGAGTATGGTTAACCAGTAAAATACTGCTTGTGTCACCTGAGCTACAAGAGCTCGTATGTAAGCCACATATGCCTTCATATATTTCTTGTAAGACATATGAGCTTTTTTAAAGGGACAATCATTTCAATAATGAAGCTGAGGTAGATCTTCTATATAAGATGTTGTCAATCATGTAATACACTGATGCGCGTCCTGTCATATGAAAAACTTCATTTCTATTTAAAGGTAACTCCCTTATTTGTAAATAATTTCTAATAAGGATTCTCCAGTTATCTGCTATGTTGATAGGGACAGCTACCCGTTCATCTTCACTAACACTAGGCATTTTCAAGACTTCTATCCAAACATCAGTAGAGAGTTCCACAAAATTGAATCTGGCATTTCTTTTCACACCATGTTTTGCAAAGTTATCAACCATATGATTAGCCTTACGTAAAACATGACAGAAAGATAAAGAGCCCAACTATGAGGAGAAACGAGATGCTAGAATAACAAGTTTATGAAATCTCCATGGCCTAATAAATAGCTTATACATCCAATTTACCACAAAAACATAATCCAGATTCAAAGATAAAATTTCTACAAAAAAAAATCATCATATGTATAAGATAATTCAAGAGCTTTAATTATAGTAAGTAGTTAAGCCTCATTTGAATCTTTAATCCCCACATGAGTAGAGAAAAAACCCATCACAAGGCTATTATGATCACGAATAACCCTACCAATACCAATAAGATCAGGTTTTCCAATAGAAAAGCCATCAACATTCTATTTAAGTGTATATGGTTCAGGAGGATACCATGAAATGGGATGTCTAGAACACTTGGTATTTGACCAACATGCCAATCTTTCAACTGAAATTAATAAATCAAGGGCATAATAAAAAATTCTAAAAAAAGGCTTTGATCCATACACACAGTATAGTTAAAATAAGAAGAAAGATGGTATCATAATCAGGCTGTCTATTATTAAAGATAAATTCATTTATAGCAAGCTAAAGATACCATAAGATTACAAACAACAACATAAACCATACATTTCTTTAGATCTTTTTATAGACAAGATGTTCCCACCAATCAATAAGTATTTCTCAAATATGCCAATGATTATAACAGTGTATAAGAAGGTGTCAATAGTTTCCTCAGAGCCCAAACATAGAAGACAATTAGCATCTCTTGCATTAAGAATACCTCTTTTGACCAACACATCTTTATTATTAATTTTGCCAAAAATGGTCATTCAACAACAAATTTCAATCTTAGAAAGAACCAATCCTTTCCATATGCCATTGAAAGAATTGCATAGATTAATCTGGCTTGAAGGTGATAGCAAACCACAAGTGGATTTTACTTAATAAACCCCATTAGAATTAGGTTTCTAGATTAGTTTATCATTAACTTCACAGTCTAATACAACATAAGACAATTTGCTAAATATAACTTTAAAAGCCTTAGTCTCTCTTCCTTTTAAAGCTCTTCTTCATCTAAAATTCCATATCCAAGAGAAGCCATCCCACATTTCTATGTTAGCAATAAAGGAGATCTAATCCTTTGAAAGGCTGAAAAGTCTAGGAAAATGGATGCATCATAAAAATCCCCTGGCAACGCATCATGTCAGAAACTAGTATCCATGCCATTCCCAACCAAAACACAAACTTCTTTATTGATAATATTTTAAAGCTTATCATCCTTATAACAATCTTGATGATCATAAACCATGTACTTCCACTGGAATTAACATTAGGCAAACTTAAAGTAGGTTTCTAATTGTGTAGATTGCATATGGTATTTTTCCATAAACCTGAATTCGAGCATTTATATCTCCAAAACCATTTGAGTAACAAAGCTTGTTTTTGTTAAGAATGGAAGCAATACCAATTCCTCCTAGTTGTTTTTTGGAAGAACAATCAAGGTCCATTTAACATTACACAATTCCTTACTTCCCTCCTCGTATGATCTGATTTGATTTTCAATTTTGGCAACTACAATGATTGGAATGGGGTACAAAAAAAGATAGTAAATATGAAGGTTATTTATCACTAATTTGATCAAATAAACCCTTACACCAATAGACAAAAGATGCCCTTAAGTAGCCAATCTGCTGCTAATTTTTATGATAATAGGCTTTCACATCATAATATAGGATGATGAAGCTCTAGTAGGCAATCCTAAATACTTAAATGGTAACCCTGCCTTCCAGCACATGAAGTTATTTACAGTGAGGGAAAGAACATCATCATCAATTCCAACTCCAATGATAGAGCTTTTATAGAAAGTTACCTTCAAACTAGAAATCAATTTGAAACATTAAAGGATTCTTTTAATGTTTTGAAGAAAGGAGAAATTATATGAACTGAATATAAGAGTGTCATCTGCAAACTAAAGATGAGTGATGTTCATTTAATCCTGACTAAACCTAATACCTTGAATAAAGCCCAAATCATAACATTTCTTAAGTATTTTGCTAAGTCCCTTTACTGCAATGTTGAATTAAATGGTGATAAGGAATCACCTTGCCTAAGCTCTTTTTCCATAGAGAACTATGGAGTTGGAAAGCCATTCACAAGAATTGAAACTTTAGCAATTAAGACACACTATCCTCTCAAATAAGAACTAAATCCTATACAATCCATAACCTCATCAAGATATTTTCAAATCATAGAATCAAAAGCTTTATGAAAGTTAAGTTTAAAGAGAAAGCCTTTTAATTTCTTTCTACTTAAGTGGCTAATGATTTTATTGGCAATAATAACACTATCTAGGATTTGTTTGCCCTTGATGAAGACATGTCAGTAATCACTAATAATTTCAAGCATAACACTCTTTAATCTAATAGCTAACACCTTTAAGATCACTTTGTAGAGGCTTCCAATAAAACTAATAGGTATGAAATCTTTAAAATCATTAGAGCCAACCACCTTAGGGATTAAGGTAATAAATGAGCTATTAAAAACTATGAGGGAGAACACCTAAGAGATAGAAATCATCCATGTTAAGAATATCACTAATGATTATATCCCATGCTTTTTTAATGAAGAAAAAGCCAACACCATTAGGACCCAGTGCTTTGTTACTATCATACTCCCAGATAGCTACCTTGACCTTATCCAAAAAAAATGAAAATTCCAAATAAACAGTTGAAAATGACAAAAGTTTCTGGAAGTTTAATTTTGAGTAAGATGTTCTATCCTATTTTTCAAGAGAGTAAAGACATTTGAAGAATCTGGCAACTTCAAACTTTATCTCAGAAGGCTTGAAGAAAGTCCTCTCATCGACCGAAATAGAAAGAATAACATTCATTTTCTTCCTTGCCGTAGCAGAAATATGAAAAAACCATGCATTTCTTTCACCAAGTTTGCACCATTGTATTCTTGATTTATATTGCTAAAGGGATTCATCCATTCAATACAAGGTACACAGTAATGATTGCTTCTAAACACTTCATTAGAATATAGAACCCTGTTATCCTTAATACTCTTTGAATTCTGAACTTCTAACTTCAATGCTTTGATTTTCTCATCAGTATTTCCAACCCTATCATTATTCTATGATCTCAAACCTTATTTAAGGACTTTGATTCACTGCCATAAATTCAATGAATACCAACGACATTACCGATAGACCTTTTCTATCGGTATTTTGCGGTGATATTTACTGACCGAATTAATTCCCTCGCTAAAACCATCGGTATATACCGACAGAAACATTTCATTGGTATATATCGAGGGAATCCGAGACAGAATTTAAAGAATAAAAAAAACAAAGAAGTGCACTGATGTGAAAGTTTTTTTGGGCAATTTTACTAACGGAATTACAGAGGGATTCAAACCAGGATGTTCGTACAGTGATGTGTCCACTTCATCGATAGAATTGCTGATGGATTCATAGATGAAAATATTTTATCGGTGATTCCATCAGTAAAGTTAATATATGATCTGACCATCGACCCTCGCCTCCCCTATTTCTCCTTCTTCTTCCCCCACCCTTGCATCTAAACAAACTGCCCCCTACCCCCCAACTACAAACAACCACCCCCCTAAAATAACCTTTCTTCTCAACACAAGTCATCCTTCTTTAACTTTTATAGTCACAACATTCGTGTTCTAATTGATTACGTATTTTTTTTTCATTTTTAGTATGTAAATCTATCTTTTTTAATTTTAACATTAAAATGTCAATTTTATTATTATTGAATTTTTTTTAGTATATGTATTTTGTTTGGTTGTTTACTTGTTGTATTGTGTTTTCTCAAACAAACTTGTAGTATGGATTATAATTTTGTATTTGTTATGATTTGTTTTAGATTTTATAAAATTATATTTGTTTGTAAATTATTGAAACTTATGTCGAATTACTGGCTTAGGTGTGTTGTGATGAAATAAATAATAGCATGTTTAACAGGTTTGTTTTAATTTTTGTCAATTTTATTGTTGAGTTGTAATTTTTATAAATTAATAGGTATAAATTTATATAGATGTAGATAATTGATAATGAATATTTAAGAGAAGTTTGAAAGTAAATTGAATAATCTTGAGCTAAAACAATATTTTTATAAATTTATTTATTTAACGTAGTTAATTAATACATGTTGTCATTAATATTTTATAGAGGCTCAATAGAAGTGATGGATGATCGTTCATGGATATATCGAGATTCACCTCAAGGATTACGAATGATGGATTATTGTAATGAGGTTCAAGGTTTTATTAATTTCGCAATTTCTATTCTGAGAACTTTTAGTGAAGGCGGTATTAGGTGTCCAAGTAGGAGGTGTAAAAATAAAAAGTTTTTGCATCCAGATGTTGTAACGATGCATCTTCTACATAAAGGGTTCATGGAGAATTACTTGTGTTGGTATGCACATGGAGAACTTTTTTTCATAACAAAAGCATGGTAAAAAGGATGGTTGGGTCAACTTCTAGTGCTAGCAACATGCATGAAGTTATAAATGACAATAGTAATCATTACAAGAATATGGTTATGGATGCCATGAGAATGAATCAAGGTAATGTCAGTTAATGTCAGTTAATGTCCAATCATAAAAGAAGAACCTAATGCAGACGCAACCAGGTTTTTTGATCTGTTGAAAGATTTTGATAAACCATTATGGGATGCTGCACAAATCACAGTAAATTATCGGCTGTTGCACAGGTGTTCACCATTAAGTAGGATTATAGGTTGAGTGAGGTCAGTTATGATAGAATTATCGAATGGACGAGAAACATTTTACCTGAAAAAGAACTTCTATGCTGATAAGTCCATGATGAAACCCCTATGGAGTTTTGACTTATGATGTATCAAAAATCATAATTTTCTTATGAGTGCAGCTTTGATGTGGACTATCAATGATTTTCCAACTTATGCAATGGTTTTCGGTTAGAGCACGCATGGGAAACTAGCATATCCATATTGCATGAAAAACAACAAGGCATTCACTTTAACAAATAGAGGTAAAATGTCTTTTTTTACTGCCACCAACGTTTCTTGCCAACGAATCATATGTACAGAAAGAACAGAAAGGATTTCTTTGTTGATAGAGTTGAAAAGAATGTTACACCCCCGCGTATTTCTGGTGAATAATTGCATGACGTGGTGTCAGAGTATGATGACATTGTGTTTGGTTTCCAATCCGGTAAGTAGAAGTTTCCTGGTTTTGGTTTGACCCACAACTGGGTAAAGCGAAGTATTTTCTATGAGTTTTCTTATTAAAAGACCAATCTTCTTTGCCATAACCTTGATGTCATTCACATAAAAAAGAACATGTTTGAGAATATTTTCAATACGATCATGGACGTAAAGGGGACAACATGAAGGCTAGAATGGATATAGCGTTGTTTTGTAACCATAAAAATATGAAGTTAGTTTTTGATGGGTCACGGGTCGCAAAGCCTAGAGCAAGCTTCACCTTAAAGAAAAATGCATAATTACTAGTCTACCAAAGCTTAAGAGTCTGTGTTTTCCTGGTGGACATGCCTCAAACATATCAAGGTTAGTTAAGCTAAAGGAATGTAGATTGTATGGAATGAAGAGCCATGACTGCCACATATTTATGCAAACACTCATTCCATTAGCTTATCATGATTTGTTGTCAAAAGGGATATGAGATGCACTCATGAAGATTAATAATGTTTTTAGAGATATATGCTCCAGCAAGTTGCAGACACATCACATTGAGAGGATTGAAATGAGTATCATCGAAACAATATGCAAACTTGAGATGATATTCCATTATTTTTTTTTACTCGATGAAGCATTTATCCATACATTTATCGTATGAGGCAAAGGTTGGAGGCCTAGTCCAGTATAGATAGATGTATCCGTTTGAGAGGTTAGATATTACAGATGCAATGTAATTATTAATGTATTTTCATTGTTTTTCTTAATTATTTATTTATTTAATTCCATACAAGTACTTGTTCAATCTTAAAAAAAGGTTAAGAACAAGACGCATGTTGAGGTTTTAATATATGAGGCCCATATTGTTGAGGAAATCTCAACATTTATCTCGTACTATTTCGAGTCTCATTTGAGAAAGAGAATCAACTGCGTTCCAAGACATGATGATGGAGGTGAAGTGCCTTCAAGTGGAAACTTATCAATATTCTCAAATCTTGGATGACCCACACCTAAAAATGTTGTAAAGGAAAGATATTTGTTTGAAATAGAGTTCAAACAAGCACACAATTAGGTGTTATTTAACTGTAATGAACTGAAACCTTTTATTCATTATGTATATGTACTACTCAAACTTTGTTATAAATGGACTATTTATTTATTGTAATATTATGAACTCATACAATTTTAAAAACCTTGTAGGTAACATCGAAAATATTTACTATCTAATAACTCACAGCTGATCAAATCCTAAATCTTTTGATTATAAGATGAACAATTTGTCACATGGTTCAAAACACATGTATGTACCATCACAAACTCATTATCTATCATGGTATTTAATTTCATTATAAAATTCTCGTTTACTGTTTATTGTTGTACTTGATGTAAGGTTTATCAAATGGAAATGAATAATAATGTTTCATTGTCTATGTTAATGCTACGATGAGTATTTTATCAATGGATATGTGTTTCATACTGAAAAATACGAGCATCGAAGAAAGATATATATCAGTGGTGTTTGTGTTAAGGGATCGACTTGTAATGATTGACTATTATGGTAAATTATAAGAGGTCATTGAATTACAATATCATAGCGAGCATAATAGAATGTTTTATTCAAATACTATTGGTATAACACCACTGAAAGAGGAATCAAAATAGATCCCTACTATGGTCTGGTCGAAATTAACTTAAAATCTAGACTCTGCAACGTAAACGATGTCTTTGATTTTCCCAAGCAATGCTAGCAAGTTTATTACACATACACCCCTTCCTTTAGAAAGGATCGATCAAGAATTGATTGGTTATCAATTTTAAAAATAAAACCCAGGGGTCGTGTTGAGATTGTTCAAGATGAGAATGAATATAATGGTAGATGATGTCTTTCAAGTTAGTGAGTTGGTTAAACCATATCGAGTTGCTTCATCAATTGACTTAAAAGAAAATTTAAATTTTCGCGTCTTCAATAATAGTCTTGTTGATGTTGACGCTGAGGAATTGAATGTTGTTTTGAGCTCTAGTGAACAAGCAAAAGTTGATGAAGATGATGATGATATCAACGTTGAAGATTGCGATGGAGTTGATGACGATTCAATTGAAGAAGATAATTCTAACTAACTATTAGAACACAAAACTGTAAAGGAATTTTTTATAATGTAACATTTATGAATGAAATTATATACAGAGAAATATTTATTTTATAATTGTTATGTGAACTGTTGTTATTGTATTATGCATACAACTTTCAATTGATGTGTTTGTAGGGAGGATAGACAAGAAATACAAACACAATCTGTCATTCACTATGCACATCACCGATGGAAACACCGACAATCTGTGTCCGTCGGTGTATTTCAGAGGCGAAGGGAATTGTTCACATCCTAACTCATCGATGGAAACACCAATGGACTGTGTCCATCAGTGTATTCCAGAGGCGAAAGTAACTGTTCACACATCACCGATGGAAACACCAACTATTTGTGTTCGTTGGTGTATTCCAAAGGCCAAAAAAACTGTTCACATACATGTAAGTGGTTCCTTTGACGGTTATCGAAGAAATCACCGATGGAATAATTGATAATAATATTAATTACTGGTCCGTCGGTGATTCCATTGGTGCATTTGCGTAAAGCAAAGCGTGGGTAACTAATGCATCTCTGACCGTGTATACATAGTTAATGTTAGCGAGGGAATTACTAAAGGACTGTGAAAATTCTGGAGGTTTTTTTTTGAAAATTTTAGTGCAAAATTGAAATTTCATGATGAATTTACTAAGGGAATCACTAATGGATTAATTAAAAATAAAATTATTTAATAGTCCGTCAGAAAAACACAGTATAAAACCCAGCGAGCACCGCTTCAATTTATTTTTTCCTCTTGTTCAGTTTTTTAAATCTCTCTTTTTTTCCTCTCAAATAAAGTGATTTTTCTTCAATTTCTAGTTCTATCTTCTTCTTCAAAGTGTGAAAGGAATGTATTATGATTCTCCTCACTTGTGATGATTTTCTATTTATTGTTTTTTTCTTCGGTTTATTAACAATATTTTTTTTTGTTTTTTTTGTATTGCACGTAGATAAAGTTTTAAAGTAAACACACTATTAAGGTAAGCATTTTTCATTTCTAAAATCTATAGTTTTTTTGTATTAAATTGTTGCCTATTTTATTGCAATAATGATTGATTGTTTTGTTTTTAATTTTTATTGTTGAATTTACCGTGTAGACGTTAATTGAATATATTGGATTAAATTTAAATTTTTTATGTAAATTTTATTGTATATACTGCATAATAGAATATTTGATTGTTTTGTTGAATTTTATATGTTATTGTTAAATTTGTGTAGATGTTAGTTGAATAAATAGAATTAATTTTTTTCTTCTATATTTTATTGTTAAATTTGTATAGATTATAACTTATATATAGGATTTTTTATCTCTATTTTATGATTAGAAACATTATATTATGGCGTTGAAAATGAGATGAAATTGAATAATTTGAAATTTATGGTATAAATAATATAAAATCAACTGGTTTGTGGCATATATCTTGTCAATATTTGCAGGTTTGAACAATTTGGGTAGTCTCTAGTATAGAGGAAGTGCTACTGATTTTTTTTTAAAAATTGAATTTGATTATGTAATTATTCATTAAATTTGTGTGATACGTAGAACAAAATCAACAACACGTCGTGAGCACATGGTCGTAGCTAGTTCTTCTAATAACGATGATGACGTGTGCCGACCAAGAAGAGGCACCTGCAGCTACTTGCGACGCTTCCTCTTTCAGCGCGGTTCCACAATGTAGAGGCAGGGTGCCTTCATAGCGGGGTCAATTCACTTGTAAGTACGAGGCACATTGAAAGGACGACCTTTCAATGTAAGTTTGTTTTGATTTTTTTTCTTTTAACGTAATTTGTGAACAACTAATTAATATTTCATTAATTTTATTGATTTTTAGGTTCGCAAACATTGAGACCGCCCGAGTAATAACATCGACATTTAAATCATCGATGGAGATTCTATTCTTTCAATGGAGTCAGGTTTCCAGCATCTTGAATGTAGACCTTATATCGATGCATGGTTTACAAGATTTAAGGTTAGTGTTAACCTCATATTTTTACTATTTTTATGTTATATTGAAATTATTGATTTATTTTTAATAAATTATTTATACACTGAACAAATTCGAGTGGGATAGCGCGAATGACAATGTTGCGAGGAGACTTTGAGAGAATCACGCGACAATTAGGTAACATCGAAAACGATACAATATATATAAATTTTTAAATTAATATATTAAAATCTAATTTTTCATTAACTCATATAAAATTTGTTCATTGATGTATATTGCGTTACTTTTAGTATGAAGCTAAAAAATACATAGAGATAATGGTCTATAAGGCTTGAATGACATGGCGATTTGGAGGAAATTTAGACCGCCATACATCCTGAAGGATATATGGGCGCAATATATCCAGCACGTGATGTCTGAGAGGTTTACACGATGCTCACAATCTGGTGCCGAGAATCGAAACCGAAAAATTCACGATTCGGTTACATGCACATTGGCAGCTCCGTTCATTGCATATGCGAAGCAAATGGTAAGATTAATTTTAATGACATCTATCTATCTTTAATTAATTTGTTGTTATTTATAAATATATTTGTTGCGATGTCGCGGTCGCACAAATTAATTACCCTAGCTTCAAACACAACACACAAGATAGTATAGAGCAAGCAAGGGGTCGATCCCACGAGGAAGTTCAAGTCAGATTTTTATGCTAGATGATATGCAATTTGGGGGGGTTTGGACGTTATCTAGGTTAAAGCAAAAGAAAACAGAAAACTATCAAACAAAATTTAATAAAATCAGAAAATTATCAAGAGAACAAACCTTGGTCACAAGCACACATCCACCTACAGAAATCAGAACTGATCATGGAAACGAAACATCAATTTATATTCTGAATATTTATCTTTTCTTAACATTGGTTAGTTAACGGATCTGCCGTATAACTAACCCTAACCATCAAACAACCACAGTGTCCGCACTATTAATTTAATTTAATGGCAGCCTTAAGAACTAGATAAGTTGATTAATCAAGAAGACATAACTGTCCGCAATCTATGTTTGATTTGATTGAATGTTCTCCCTAAGATTAATAACGTAAATCCGCCACAATTATTAAACTCAGTTGCTTCACAAGTTCATATACCACAACTCCGGTTTTGATATCAAACTTAGTAATAGATTGTCTACAATAATAACTTAGAGTCCGCTCTAGCAATTAAAATAAACAATCATAGGAAAAATAAGCATAGGAGAACAAACATATT
>Ga0325404_1003478_pt1 | contig 16775 bp, 11 predicted proteins | sample PopdelMetagenome_18_FD_205664 | JGI IMG/M metagenome (GOLD analysis project Ga0325404, IMG submission 205664) | Populus deltoides microbial communities from Bellville, Georgia, United States - Xylem-Control-R1 | ecosystem: Host-associated > Plants > Phyllosphere > Stem > Wood/Secondary xylem... | reverse complement strand
AGTCTTGTAAGTGTGCTGGAGCTCTACTAATTCTCTTTGGCTGCTCCCTTCGAATTGTTTGAGATGATGAGGTGGCGTTTGCTCGCCAGGTGGCGTCTGCTCGACTTGCTTCACGGCTTGCTTCCTCAGCCTGAGCTTGAACTTGCTCATTTCCATTTGAGCGTTGCCAGCATGGTCATTGCCAGCGTTGCCTTCTTCGTCAGCAAATGGCTCTGCATCTTCCCATTTTAATTCATCCGTGTCACCATCTATCCTCCCCCAATTCCAAATCTCCTCTTCAGCAAAAATCACGTCTCGACTAGTGATGATTTGTTTGCTTTCTGGGTCAAAGAGTGTGTATGCTTTAGATTCTTCACTTACTCCTAAGAACACACATTTTTGACTCTTTTCTTCTAGCTTGACCCTCCTTTGATTTGGTACATGCACGTAAGCAATGCACCCAAAAATTCTGAAATGTGCCACATTTGGTTTCTGCCCAGTCCAGCATTCTTCTGAAGGATTTGTTAAGTTCATTTGAATAAATATATGCATGCATACATAAGTGCAGAATAATAACATGTTTCTCAATTGATGTGGCAGTCAAGGAGTAGACCTATTCCCACGCTATTCTCAGCTAGCGTGGTAGTCAAGAAATGGACCTATTCTCACGCCATATTTGTGGTGATTTGATCTGTGGATCATCACAGTAGAGATAGTAGAAGTAGTGGCTAATATTTCTCAATTCTGTTATGTAAAGAGCTGTATTTAAACAGCCCCGCTTTGCTTAATAAAGTGTGTAGTTTTTCATCAATCTTGTGAGTTCCATAATCAGAGTTTGAAACACTAACAATTATTGCATTTAGCAGTACTAGAAAACACAACTAATTTTTCTAACAAGTAACTATTTTCTTCTTCCCCGCATAAGTTTATTGTGAATATGGTTATAGTTACTTTTCAAAATAATTTTCACTTATAAATATATCAAATTAATATTTATTTATTTTTTAAAAATTATTTTTGATATCAGCGTATTAAAATGATCTAAAAGCACAAAAATATATTAATTTAAAGAAAAAAATATATAAAACATTTTTAAAATATAAAAACAAATAAAACTTTATTGTTTGTTTATTTTTAAAATCGATGAAATTACCAAACAAGTTATAATATATCCAAATTTATTTACAAACTATCTCCAATTTCAAATCAACACCACTGCTGGACTCTAATTAATCATTTCACAATCCACACCTATATATTTTTTTTTAATTATTATTATTATTGCTATTGATTTCGAGCTAAATGAAGTCTGGCATCCTTTAAAGGCATGAATTCGATCACAAAGGCAACAGGGGGTGACAAAAAGCTAGACGGTCCCAAGACAGGCAAAGCCGTGAAGTCTTATCCATCACCTGTCTCCTATCATATCTTCTCAAGAAAGAGGAAATTAAAAAAAAAAAAAAAAAGTTTCTTGGGCACGAAGTGGGTGAAGCGTTGGTATTATTAAAGCTACATTGGTATTATTGTAGCATCATCATGTTCGTTGCTACATGGTATTACATGATTGGTTGATTATAATATTTATTTGGTGCGGATGTTAGATGGTGAAATTAGATGAGAGACCAATGTATTTTGTGTTCTTGTCGGCAAGGGTACGAGGTTTAAAAGGATGTTGAGTGACGTGGCCTCTCCTTCTCCTTTCGTACCAAAGCCCCTAGCTTATACTGGTAACTTTTTGGTCCCATCTTGGCTCTTATTTACCAAAACGCCCTCCCTGTCATTTTCGTTGCACGTTTTCTTAATTTCCAACCGTACACGTATAGATACACGCTCGACATGAGCCGTCCGTTTGCTGCTGTTAACATGCTGGCTGATAATGATGGCACTGCAAAGTAACATGTGCAGGCGAAGACTAATTTCTCCAGAAGAGGATGGTTTCACGAGGTTCGAGAGGAGAGAAAAAAAGAGCGGCAGCAAGTAATTACTAAATATTAAAGGGGAAATCAAGCATAATTATATCAAATCATTGCTATTAAACAGTGATTTGGTTAGATTTTTTTGGTTGCCTGAGTGAAATCATTCAGAGAGTTTTTGGTTCGGATGAGGCGAAAAACAGACAGCATGCTATAGTGATTTTTAAAAAATAAGTATAATAAAGAGGGGGTGAATAATAAATTTTATTTTTGTAAAAATAGAAGGGTAGCCTGAAGTCTGCAGAGTTTAATGTCAATGGTGATTCTTACAGTGTCTGGAAATGTGTTGTCGAGGAGGATAACATTAAAGGTGTATTGTACAAGAGAAAATTAAATTAAATTTACTGATTGCTTCTGTGAATTAATAATATAAAAGTCAAGGTATTATCGATCATGGCTGGCATTAAAAAAATATATTTATTTCAATTTAATTAATTTCCTTTACGAGTACTGAGCTACTTTTCATGGCATTTTTCGTCGATGAACAATGGTTCGGTGAATCTCAACCACCCACGACAGTACATGTCAAGACTTGCGCAGCGTATTTTACCAGAGCATAAAAGAGCTAGAAATTAGTCTTAGCTAGCATGTGCTACATGTGTTTTGGCATGAATACACTGCAGAATTAATTTTTCCACGTACAAAACATGAAAAAAAACGAGGTCCTCCTGCTTTGCCTGATCTTCCGAGTAACAATTCACCGATGACGGTGCCTACAATAGGAAAGTATTTTCAGGAGATTCGAGCACGATTACTAGCTAGAGACAATATGATTCGAGAGATTTCGGTCTGGATCAAAGCATGGGGACTCTCCTCATCACAAACATAGCCACATATACTCCAACGTTGCTCTCAAGAATCCAAGATGATTTCTAGTAAATGATGAAAATTTTGTCTGCACTTTAATTTTCTTCGATTTAAAACACGTGCGTGCCCTATTTTCTCATTTGTTTTCTGCTTTCCTTGAAATCTAATTCGTTGAATTTTATTTAAAAATATAATTAATAGTAATTGGTAACTTGCATATATTAATAGTAAACACATGCGTGCCCTATTTTCTCCTATATTTCTCTTGCAGATCATAATATCCACATCAATGGTTTCTAAGATTATCCCCATCTTTTCAAGGATAGTTTTATATATTCTACAATTCTGATTTTTTCTATATATATATATATGTGTGTATACATAGAAAAAATCAGAATCGTAGAATATTAATACCGATGAAAATAAAATTCTTTAGTTGATTTATAAGTTAGACACATATCATATCATCAATATAGAAACCCACGGGAAGTTAGCTAATGATTTGTCTTCACACCCTAATTTCATGAAATCTCAGATAGGTGCTACCGTATCTTTGACTCCGTTTTGTTGTTCTTCAGTTTTTCACCTTTTCTTGCTCATCACTTTTATTTTAGAATTAAAAATTCTTCGTCGGCATTGAATACGGCAACACGTAATTCAAGGTTCCGATCCCCTTAATTTCTCCTAGTTTATTTTATAGTTGTATCAAACACTCATGATTTACACGATTAGACTGTCTTTTCCCTCATGGTAGAGATGAGAAACGATCACATGAAATGAAATAGCGTTGATCACATGGCAAAACGAGGTGATCATATATATATATATATATATTCAGTGCACCAAAACTAAGCCGACCTTCACCAGATATACTCAAACAAATGCCATTTATGCTAAAATCAGAGATTTACAAGTGATAACCTATTCGTATTACAAGCACCCCAATTCAACCAATCCCTTTAATCCAGAGTAACATTTTTCTGTAAAAAAAGGAAAGCTACCAATCCCTTTGATCCGGTAGCGTTTTCTTCGATGCCTTTGGTCTTAAAATGTATTTGTTTTTCGCAAGAACAAGGATTTAGAGTATAGAAAACAGAAACAGATGCTCATTAGCATATCTCCTGATAGATGATAAAATTAATTATTACCATATAATCGATAAACTAGGTTATTCAACATTCTGTCAATCAAATTATCGACCATGACAGGACGTTTCCAGGCGTATCCGGTTTTCGCGATATAGATGACCAATACCTTTGAAAGGGCACAAAATTAAGATCTCTCTCTAACAACTTCGAATGGCATGGTACCCCCCCTGTCTCCCACCCTAAAAAATGGATCTACTCTACTAGGTCGAGCACCAACTGGTTTGAGGTGGACCCGCAGGTCGAGCTGTCCCATAATTACGCTGAAAATATACGGGGAAGTACTGTTGAAGAAGAAAGAGAAGAGGCACGCAATTCTCAAACTACAATAATGCGTTCCAATGATGTATTCTGATAATGGTTTTAGTGACAGATTACTGGAGAACCGAATTCCTAGCAAGAAAACTCTTAATTGCTTTCACTTTTTAAAGGTACATATCTTGTTCGACTCTGAGCAAAAACTACCCTGGAAATGTCAGCAGCAAACTACCATTTAAGGAAATACTTTAATCCGGGATCTTCCAATGGGAATATTTTACAAATCAATTAGATCACAAACTGGATAATTTTTTTTTATTATATGCTATAATAAACTAAACATTGTAACCTTTGAAAAGGCTACTTAGACATACACGTACCTCATGTTTAAGAATACTGTCAGGAGTATTCTAGTAGTTCCCATTGCTTTTATCGTGGTCAACCCGAGTGGCGTTTTTGGCAGGCAACGATTGATTGCTCCAAGGCCCCAGCTGCATCAGGCTACGTATTAGGTATTAGGTAATCGCCCTAGGGAGGAGTGCTTGAGGGTTTATACATATAATTTTTGAAAAAAAGAGAACCAAAATGGCATGAAATATATAAAGAACGAGAATGAGTTTTGGTATCTGATTGTCCTTTGCCTTAGATCCTGCTTAAAAGGAAGAAACGAATAAAAATGTGGGGTAAAGACGATGAATTTGATACCACTATTATGTTGGGTTCCCAAGTTTGTCCGCCAGTTTCTTTGCTAGTGTGGTATTAGCATCGCATGTCCATTACAAACTCCATGACAATATCTCCTCGAATCTGCTGCCAGCAACAAGCTTTCAGTAATCAGACGACCAAGCATACCAAATTCGAAAAAATATCAACTTTACTGTCTTGGTCATCTAATAGCGTGTTTCACATTTATCTAATTAATCGCCTATCTTTCCGGATTTTTTTTTTAATCTGGGGCGGTATATTTTACTACTAAAAACTATATTTTTGAATTAAGATATTATCATTTTTATTATTAAAAAAATCAACAAATTTTTAATGGGGTTTTTTGAACCGACCACATCACTTGTCAATCCAAGTTTTTAACCATGTCATAATGAATAAGCTCTCTTCTTTTTTTAAAACTCAATCTAATCTAAATCCCAAATTACTAACTCATGAATCAACCCATTAAGCAAGGTCATCCTCTTTTTTTTAAAACCTAGTCTAGCATAAATCTCAAGTCACCCAAGTCATTGGTCAACTTACTGTGTGGGGTTAGGTTTTAAAACAGTTACCAAATCCCAAGATAATTTTTCTGTTCACTTTGTCAATAATCTGTATCTATGGGCTGCAGTGATAAAGCCCAAAATAACTGGGAGGCCACACATGCTTTAGTTAAATTGCATACCTAGTTCCTGACCATTCGAGAAAAACAGGAGACGAAAAAGAAAATGTACTTAGGATCTTGGAAGACGTACAAAATGGTTCAGGAGTTCATCTCTGAGGAAATCAAAACTCCACTAGAGTAAATCTACGGTATGACGTTCTTTATCATTTACTGTGTCAGCAATGCTGGGGCAGCCTACACCATCACCACAACCTAGAAGCACGACCTGAAAATATTAGACACGACATGAGGCAAACTTTCACATGTACACAACGGACGCAACAGACATAACCAATTAGGAATATGCACACAATTTTAATTACAACCACACCCCGTATATGTTTCAGAATGACCACACTGCAAGCATACATAAACAATTCTTTGTACAACTTCGTTTTGCATTCGACACACTCTGGACGACAAAACTTCAGATATCAACCTGCCGATTTATCAACAGAGGGGAACAGAATTCTTCCTGCTATATGGGATGGCTTCTCTACCTCGTGATTGAGAATGAATGCCAAGATTTGCAATATCTTTCAGAATCGACCTCAAGGCATACTGCACCCTGATCAATCACAGCGGGATAATTGATGTTGATCTATATTTCCAAATAAAAAAAAACCTGTAATTAATTTCTTCTGTTGTTAAAGATCCTTTTTTTCTGCAATCGACTCCACTGCCTTGTCTAATAGAAGTGTCAGCAAGTCAAACATTTCATTTCCTCTCAAAACAATCACCTTCTTCTGCCATGATAGAGTCCACTGCCTGAATGATGATAATACCCGTAACGTGACCCAGCACCTCTTCCTCTACTTCCTTCCCATGTGCTGCTGCGGCTGGTAACTCTGCTGGTACCACCTGGCATCCAATTCAACGTCTGATTCCCCAACCCGTTATTCTCCTCCTCTTCTCTATCATTATACTCCAACACCAGTCTCTTGATGTCTCGTTTCTCTTCAAACTCAGCTGCTTCTTTCTGTTTTGTGCTCTGCACAAGAGAGCAATCCCTAGGAATGTACATCTGCTTTGTTTGTTGCTTATTCCCACGCTTCACAAGAACTTTCACCTGAACATCCTTGTTTCCTCCAGCCTCCTCATCCTCGTCACCACTTTCCCCTCCAACCCCCCTTCCATGATGATCCCTAGGGGACCCCTCAAACAAGTTCATGGGTATCACCATATTTAATGCTGGCCGACCACGGAGTTCCTGCCTGCGTTGCTCCATGCTCTCCTGCACTTGCAATTGAAATAACAGGTGTTATGAGGTTACCCCTTGAAGTTTCTGGCATTTATTGAAGCTCAATTCCAGAATCAATTATTTGCAATGGCAGCTATCAAAATTTCATCAGCAAAATTATGTAATTGGCCTCATTAAAACGTAGACACACAATACAAATTATAGACTACTTACCATCAGAAAGTTTAAGAATCGTTTCAAACCCCCAAATATAATTTTTCATACATGTATCAGGCACACTGTGGGAGTGTACAAGTGCCTATGTATATTGTATTCACTATTGAGAGAGAGGCACATGCAACTGTGAGCAAAAAACAGTAATAATTTGTATCTTGCCTGCATTACAGCCCTCAACTCCTGCTCAAAACTAGCTACTTCATGAGGGTCCGCCTCTGCAAACTTTTGTCTGACGTGGACTTCATCATCCTCATCAGAAGCAGGTCCACCCCCATCATCATCCTCATCTTCCGTGTCACACCTATCATCATGATTCTCTTCATCTAACTCTTCTTCATCATGTCCATCCTGGTCAACGGTGCCACTGCCTGAATCAGTGTCACTGCCACCAATGTCATGCAATCCATTTTCCTCATTCCCATTCGTGGTTCTTTGTCCATTGGCAGATATGATACTGGAAGTAGTCCTACTCAATCGTTTACCAATGTCAGAGTGCTTTTCACTATTGGCCTTGTCAGTGGAGACAATACGTTCATTCTCCTCATGTTCTATAAGAGCAACATTAACTTCTTCAATGGATGTATATCGTATCATATTTGGACGTAATTCCACAAATAAGTCCTGCAAATGCTTCAATGTATGAGCACAGTGCATTGAATAAACAGGGATGGTGAAGATATTTAGATCAACTTTATAAGCACATAGAAATAACTCCAAAAAACAAATAAAATTCATACACAATTATGCAAGAAAAACTGCAATCAAACTATTAATCAAATAAAATGGAATAAAAAGACAATTCTCTTTCCAAGATCAAGCTGAAGTTCCTTGCAAGAATCTAATTAAAACCCTCTACAGTTGCATTTACAATTTAGAGGTGATAGTCAATGTCCCAACCAAGTAGCACCTTGATTAACCAGCAGCCTTGCCTGATTAATTTCTAACCTATTGTTTTGTTTCAAAGATGTTACATTCAAAGCAGAATACTTTCCTTTCTTTTCAATTAATGCAAAAGTTAGAGAATTACGGTCATATGTTGATTCTTTCTCACTTGGTGTATTTTTCTGAAAGAAAGCATATCTAGGTATGTCTAATATTGCACAATTGCAAAAGCAAAGTTGAAAATTCATATTCATACATAGGATGCAACTAGTTCTAAGTGCAAAGTCCCCTGAATAAAATGACGTGTATTTCTGTGATATAATGTTTTGTCACATTTTTTGAGTCTGTATCACTCTTATATTCAACAAGAATCCATATTATTATTTCTGTTCATAATATCTTAATGGCGGTCCCAACTTGTGTCGAATTAAAGCATACTGCACAAAGCATTTATGCTCCCTACCTGCACCACATGTAAGAATATTCCTGTATTACTTATCAAGCAGCATCTCCTTAAACCAAAAGACATACTTCGCCATTCCACAATATAGTAAAAACAATTTAACAAATTCTAAACTCCAATCCTCTTACAATAGACAGACCTTACAGTTAATTAAGAAAGTGAGCATAACAAGATCTGTGCGACTGACCTGCAAGTCAAATTCAACATCAAGAGGTAGTGCACCTTTGCTGAGAATATACCTCTGAAAGTGTATTAAAAATCGATCAAGTTTCCTCTTAGAAGAACCTCGGTCAAAGTAGTGTCCGCAAGTCTCCAGAAGAATGATAACCATCCTGATGCGGAAACAATCCTCCGGTGGATCTAGCACGTCTTGCTAGTAGCACGAACAATCAAAAGCATATCATAAAGCAAGCAAATTATCATATAAGCAACAAAAACTAGAACATAAATTTCACCACAAAAAGGGATTAAAAAGAGAAGGCAATATATTACCACCTGACACTGGTACCAGAAGTAATAAAATTTCAGATGCTTCATATATAAATGCTGTCAATTTCTCACCCAGAACTTTTTCTGAATACGCAGTCTATAGCATATGATAGCATATGATATGATTAATAACAAGTGGAGCAGATATATAAGTTAATTCATTTGCATTTTGTGTGATTCCTAATAAACAACTGGTCAGATGATCAGTTGTCAGACAATAATGAGTTTTTAAATCATGTCTTTCATCAAAGATAAACCTTTAGGAATTATTCATGCATACGCTTGATCAGACGTCCTCTTTTAAGGCCTTAGTTATATCTAACAATGAATTTATTACATTTCATACCTCCGGAGTGTCATGACCAAAGACAAGGATCAAGTTGAGAGTCTCAAAAATCACAGAAGAATCCACATGTTCATAATTATATAGTTCCCCCAAGAATCGCATGTGGGCTATGCGCCTTTGCTGCATCCCATAGTCATTTAATTCAAGCCCAAGCCTAATCTCCTCCAAAACCTGTAAGCCAAAAGTAAACTGTTAAAGTTCCATTAAAAAGCCCACTACACACATTCATGCCCTCACATGTGCAAACTTTGCATGTTAGACTGCATGCCAATATACACATGGCCAAAGATGCTGGCAAATGAGGATTCAGAACATTCCACATCTTAAAAACATCAATGACATGTGAGACAAGACAAATTTAGAAAGCTGTCCACAATTTATTCAAGAGTGGGGACTGTAGAAAAAATTGTTCAAGGTCAAAGACTACTTGCTGATTCAGATGGGCTAAACTAATGGTGGCACGAATAACTAATAGTCAAGAAGTAATCAATAGAAAGAAAAAGCAAGAGTCAAAGCAAAGAAAAGGCGGCAATTCAAATCAGTATGTCCCCAGTACCCTGTCAAGAAGGAATCTTAAGGAAAATGAGGGGAAAAAGATTGATTTTAGGGGGGAAGATTTTGGCCAAAGCATTTTTAAGGTGTCTCCCAATCACAATGCTCCGATTGATCACATGATGAAGCATAAAAAATACAGTCTGATGACAATCAACCCAACAGGAGAAAAATGAAATCTATGGGACAGGGGTAACATCTACTAATACAAAAGTTAGCCATTGTCTTTTTTAAATTGTAAGCAAACAAGGATATAAGCATCTACTAGAACACCTACCACCCATCTATTGTAATATCTTTATTAAAAGTATCCCTAAAACCATTATGGCAAGTCATCTGTAACTAACCCATATTCAAAATCTCACTTCATTATGGCAATTCTGTTAGTTTAGTAACTAACCTAAATCTCAGAAAACAAGATTCTCTACATGAGAAGCCAAAACTCTCACTTCATTGAGCAAAATTGCTTCTGATAAAAGTTTCACTCAGTGACTATCCATATTCAAAATTATTCTCCTTGTTACATATTTATTGGTCTTAAATTCTCAAAAACAAAACTAATAGAATTTAAATTTTTGTTTGTTATAACTAAAGAAAATCCATTTTATTTGGGGTTGGGGGGGTATTTTCCACAATAAAACATCTGAATGGTGCAGCTTGCAAATCCTAAACTGCAATCAGAAAAAATATAAAAAGCCAACTGGCCATCACACAAAAATGGGAGAAAAGAAAATCACGATATTATCTTTTCAAGGAACAATAAAATATTAACAACTTGAATTTCCAACATGAAAGAAACAAACCTCATCAACAACCAACACTGCAAATTCATCATGATAACGGCTCAAGCCAGCAGTGAGAGAAGCAATCAAGTGAATTTGACCATACTTCCCTTTATGAACCTTCATAAAGCACTTTAAAAGGTATGCCTCACATTCACTCCATGGTAATTTACGAAGTTGCCTGAGCACATGCTCAATAGAAGACTTGTCTAGATCGGAGAATAGTAATTTTCTGATATACTGCATAGAGAAAACATTGATTAAACATATCTAAAGTAAAAACAGTTGAAAAAATGGTGCTGTAAAATGGTTCACACCTGATACAAGGGAGGACGGACTTTAGACACTCGTGCAGACCTTTCAGGTGGTTTGCACAGATAGTAAGCATTTTCTACAAGGGTGCTATGCCGAGGATCCAAATTTTTGACATTTTTCAAGCGCATAAGTATCTCCAACATATTAGCCATGCGCACAGTAGTTTCAGGAGAACGATACAGAAAACGGCCACATGTCTCAAGAAGATTGCAAGCAACATCAATGTTATGGTGAGTGAAATCATCCAAACAAGCCTGTAGGAAACAAAAGCATAGATGTAGAAGCACATAGTCCAGCAAAATGAAACATGATGAAAGTGTGCCATCTCAGATCCCAACAGACCATATACTAGTTTAAATTCGTCTTCTATCAAAATCAAATAGCAATAATGATATTAAAAAGAAAGAAAAATGAGGGTTCAAAAATTAACTGCATTGATTGTAATATAAAAAATTTGCTACATTATGTATCATGTCCCTGGTTCTTCCTGTCTTCCTAAACCAAAAGGCATCAAAAGCAAATGGAAATTTTCATAGGAACTCCAGCAAGGTAAACAAGAAAAAAAAGGAAGACCCATCTAAGCATAAAAATTGATTTGGAGAACTAACAGAAGATACTGTTGCCAAGGGAAGAGGAAGATTGACAACATGGATTAATTTCCTGGGAATTGATAAAAAGTATGTCTTGCAAAAAGCAGAATTGTGCAGGAAGACTCACGTAGCCAACCCATCTAGTTACAACAAAGGCTCAATAGGCAATAGAGTAGAAGCCAAATAAAAAAAAAACAATAAATGAGTAAGCCACTACACATACCTTCAAGCAACTAAAAACAGTGCTTGCTGGTGCAATTCTGAACTTGCATAGCTCTCCAATAAATCTAATATTTCTGATCTTCGTTTCTATGTTCATTTGGTCCTGTAGAAAATTTACAATTTGAAACTTCATTCATAATATTTACAGATTGAAATTGAAAAGGCAAGTAAAAGAACATTGACAAGAATAACAAGCCATTCTTCAATGAAACACATCGAAAACAGACCTTTTTATTGATTAAGAAATTGAACTCCTCCTCTAACAACTGTAAGAGCATGAAAGACACATCCTTCATGCAAGTTGAGAGAGTGGCAACCATGCGTGAGTAGTATGGTAGCAGTTCCAGAGATGTCCTGGGTACATTAAATAATGCCCTCACAAGCTTTTTCCGATTTGACTTTGAATTAAAATAACAAAACTCTACCTGAAACAGAATATTCACAAAAACACACAGCAATGAGATCTTTAGGGTAAAGGTGAATAGCTGAAAATCATTTTATCTTCAGAGCGGTGTGATTACAGTCAATTGATCAATTAGGTCACGGCTGACGCAACCAGGGAGCCTCTGTAACAGAGCATCCAGATTAGTCCCTTCAAGACTTTTGAGTTTCTCCTTCTCATTTTCTCCTTTTCTCTCCGCATCTTTTTCCTTGCCTTTCTCTTTTTCAGGATCTTTTACTTTCTCTTCCTTATCCTTTCCTGTCTCCGTACTTTTTCCCTCCTGCAAAGTGCCAGACTCTGCAGTAACCTCTGCCATGTCTTGGGTGGATTGGCCTTGGTCCGATTCAGGTGCCAGCTCCTTAAAATAAATAGAGACATCATGAAAAAGATAGTCATAAACTGCTTTCATGTTGAGGGTAGAAGTAACATGTTTCACAAAAGAACACCAAACCAACCCTAGATAAGAACAAATACAACTCAAAATGCTTATATTTTGAAGGAATTATATCTGTCATTGATTGAAAGCGCCGGAATACATTTAAGTTTAGAAACAAGAAGAAGCTCACTTCAGAGAAGAGGAGGGGGGCGGAAAGGTCCACAAAAGGCTTTACTAGCATAAATCACAATACAACAGATTTAACCACAAAGCCAGCTAGCTTTAACGAGGACTGCAAAATGATCACCATAATTCACAAGCTACTAATAGAAATTTACACAAAAGTTAGCACAAGTTCTTTACCATTTTTTGTCATAATTTCAACGTTAAGTTGGGAACAACCAAAGCCCTAATAAAACATCTGAGTTTTAATTCCTTACACTTTGTTGATCTTGAGTCTTCACAGAATGATCATTCGCTTTGGGTTCTGCCTCTCCCAATAACACTGCTGGAACAAATGCTCTAAAAGGAACGCATAAAAATCCAACTTAAATTTCAAGCTAGCAAATTTTGTATATAAGGTAGCCGGAATCAAATTTAATAAGAAAATGCATCTGTAACGACTGACACCATTTTTTTTTAACTGGATTGACAGATTGTCTTGCTACAGCAAACCTGAGATCCGGTAAGCATTCATAGAAGGCTCTAGTATCTTCATCATCCCACAAAGCTTCGAGGACAGAAGAATCTTTCCCAGCAGCAGGCGATGAAATGTCCTCTCCGCTAGTAAGCCTAGTTGTATGACCATCTTCTGGCATCACTGGAGGTTGCATATGAAGTGCTTCTGCTAAACTGATATAAAGAATTTACATGTCAATGGAAAAATCATGAAGACGTAATACCAGATGCAAGCTGAGGGGGCATTACTTTATAGCTTCCTCAGAAGTTGAAAGGTTGGCACACCAAGAGATTAGGCTCAAATAATACAAGCACCACTACATGCAACAAGGAAGAATCAACCAAAGCATTTACTATGAGGGGCAGGGCACTTAATTGCAGGTACAAATTCACCAACTATCCCATGCATTTCATAAAATTTTATCAGCACCTAAATTCAATTCTAAAGCCCATCATAGCAATCACAGCAATTAGCCAATTCTCAGAGTCAGAAATCTTCTACTTAAAAGTGTCTGAAAGATTCTTAATAAATTAGTAATTAGCTTACAAGCTTTCTTGCAAGTTGAGATTGAAGAAAAGATTGAGGCTGGAACCAAAGCCAGAAGCAATAAAGAACTTTCAGGCAAGCATTTATAAATAAGAAACATGAACCATAGCCATCTTGCGCTGCTAAGTAAGTTAAGAAATTGACATCAGAAAAATAAAAATGTCCACTCTGCACACTGGTTTCAGCAGTTTCAAGTTTTGTACACCCCAGCAGTGGTTTTTCTCATCTTTGACCCCACGAAACTTCATTCATCAAGTTCTCATTGGCTTTACAAACTACCATTTAAAGTCCAGTTAAAGAAATTGTCTTTTGACATGTATTTCCAGAGTGGCAAATCTTTTTCAATCAGAATTAAATTTTTTACTTGCATAACTTCTAGCTAAAATCATCATTCATGAATTAAGACATTGTACAATAACAATGGTTGTGTTATTGAGAAGGTAAAAAGGTTATGGATTCAGAAAAGCAGGCATGAAGATAGAGAAGGAATTCCAAAAGAAATATGGCATGTTTCGATTATTACAATGTATGGCATGCTGTTGGAATGGAGTCTGCTTGTCTAGTCACCCAGAATAAATACAAGAAGAAAAAGAAATCAGGAAGCAAACTTACGATGACACATTACGGTACAAATGGTCATAAGATTTTCGCAGCTTTTCATATGATGAAACGATTTCATCACTCAGCTCTCCTTTAGCATTCAAAATCTTTGCATTTTCATGCTCCATTTGACGAAGTGACTGTTAAGAGATAAAAATCTTACATTACTGGCATCTTTAATGATACAAGTAAAAAAAAGAGTATAAATGAAAAGAAACCAAGTTCCTCATTCAAACAAGAATAGCCTAGCAAAATCAAGAATGAAATGATGGATTAAATGTAAACAGCTAAAAGAAGTAACACTCTTACTGCATGATCTGACTGAAGTAGTTCAGCGACAGCATCATAGTATGCGTGGAAGGCCTTCCTGAAGATTTTCTTTTGATCTGTCGTGATGTTAAGGCCCTTAAAAAACTGCAGCAAAATTTCAGAATGTAAGATATAAACACAAACTTAAACAAGATTAACAAAGTAATTTTAAAGGACCTAAACACAACAAATAATGCAAATAGTGGATGTAAATGAATTAGAAATTATCTCAAAAAGAGGTGTTCAGCAAAACTAAGATAAACACAAACTAAAATGATATTGGCAATTTAATCTAAAGAACCTAGACACAGCAAAAATGTGAAAAATGAAAGAAAATGAGGTAGAAATTATCACCAAAATAGAAGATGCTAACAAGAGTAAGATCAAATCAGTATCATGAAACATATCTTTACAAATAACCAGGTTAGCCAGAAAGAATTAAAAGTGAATGAATAAAAGAATAAGTAGCACCTCTTCATGAATTTCTTGTCCAGATAGTGGAAGTCCCAGAAAAACTCTTCCTTGTCGAGCAAAACTAGCAAGGAGAGTCAGATTTGTCTGGGTAGTATCTCTGTCCTTTAACTGCTCTGCACTGGTAAGATCCTTAATAATATTGATGAAAACACTGCTGTCTTCTGTAACTCCAACAAAGAAAAGTTCCAAAAGCAGCTTTAAGGTGCTTCGCTTCTTCATAGCCTTTGAGTTCTTGTCCACATCCAAGTCTTCTCCAGATTTTACAGGAAAAAAGACTTTCAAGAGCCCTTGTACTAGGCTCGGTGAGAAGTCTTTGTATCGTTGATGAAGCAGTGAACAGATCTTTCCAAGAAAGGCATTTGTTAGAACGCAAGCAAAATAATAAACATGCCATGCAGACTTCATGCAACAAGTTCAAAGAAAAATGCAGTTTCCAATACATAGAAAAAACTAGCAAGTTGCTGCATAGCTCTACATATGACTTTGTTATTGTCCCTTGAGAACTTTACAAAGTCTGCTAGTTGAGAATAATTGCAGACTTGACTCATCAAAATTTAAATGGCGATGAAAAGGAAAACAAAGCATTATGAGGAAACCATCAACTAATCCAGAAACTTGAAGCATTCAAAGAAATTTGCTAGGCACGGTAAAAACCTAATAAGATTAAATTGCACTTATTGCACATTAAAAAAAAAAGAAGAAGAAACAGCACACTTCTGCAAAACTTGCAGTGAGCATTTGACTGTTTTATAACATATCACTTAAGATATTTTCATGATCTTAAGCATGCAATAACCCAATATATAGTCTCAAGAATTGAATGAATAAGCAATAGCTTGAAGAAATTTTAATATGACTACCATTATCCAGTAACTAAAGAGGTGATCAAGGCATGAAGACACATGCAATTTGAAAAAAAAGAAGTTCTGCAGCTAGTGAATCATATCCACACACACAAACCCAAAAAAATCAGTTTGTGACTTTAAAAGCTACCTGAACAGCTGCTTGTATGTCAGAAGTTCTAAGTTTCGCATCACAAATGGATGTTACAGCTTCACTGACAAATTTGCTAAGGTTCACATTTCGCAACTCTTCCATCAGTCCTTCCCTCTGTTCCTCATTTATCTGCTTTAATTTTTTAATAACTGCTGTATTGCGCTTAATGCTGGAATCCAATGTCCTGAGAAATCCTGAGTCTGGTGACAGTGGTAAATTGTATCAATATCCCCTACTGCATTCTAGAATTATGATAAAATTGCATTTTTGTTTGAAACATAGCAGCGTACAGTAAAAGACTTAAGATCACTTTCAAAGGACAAAAGATGGTGAATCCAACTAGAATCAAAAACAATCACATATTCTTTTATCAGAAACATGGCAGCTATATTTGAATTCTCAAAGACAAACCATTTTATAGTATCTAGAGAATATCGATCAGGCATGGAGAACATGGTGAATAGTCAAAGTCTCGCTAACAAGTTTTAGAAAACCCAACCATGAGAGAATTCTCTCCACCTCCAGTATGATTGCATGTATATGAAGGAATTTCAAAGAGAATTGACTTTCAAAAAGGATTCGTTAATTCAAGAATATCCATGACTGGAGTGAAAAGGGGAAGATTAGAAGCACTGACGCATCTCCACCTGCATGAGCATGCCCACAATCTCCCACTTCATCCTATTATGGGAAAGTCATCCAGCATATTTCCCATCTTGATATTCTAAACAAAAACATCTGCTCTCAGGATCCCACTATATAGT
>Ga0325404_1003476_pt1 | contig 16777 bp, 11 predicted proteins | sample PopdelMetagenome_18_FD_205664 | JGI IMG/M metagenome (GOLD analysis project Ga0325404, IMG submission 205664) | Populus deltoides microbial communities from Bellville, Georgia, United States - Xylem-Control-R1 | ecosystem: Host-associated > Plants > Phyllosphere > Stem > Wood/Secondary xylem... | reverse complement strand
CCCAAAGTCAGCTTCATTTTAGACAAGAATGTATAGTTACTTATCTACTAATGGCTAAAAAGTCTATGTTTTCCTAATGGATATATATTTCAACCATATCTAGATTGATGATTTAAATAATAACAAATTATGTAGAGTGAAGAGTTATCACTGCTACGTGTTTATGCAAACATTCATTCAACTTGTTTATCGTGATTTATTGCCAAAAAAATATGAGATGCACTCACAGAGATCAATCATTTTTTTAGAGATATATTCTCTATAGGTTGCATACCCAACACATGAAGAAGCTTGAAACAAATATTATCTAGACAATCTGTAAACATGATAATATTCCCTTCATTTTTCTTTGATCATTTGAGGTAAAAGTTGGAGACCCTGTCTAGTTTAGATGGATGTATTCATTCAAGAGGTTAGGGATTACTCATTCATTATAATTAAATTTCTATTGTGTTTTTTTTTAATTTAAAACATTCATTATAATTATATTGTTGAAGAGATCTCAACATTTATCTTGTATTATTTCGAGTCTCACTAAAGAACAAGAGTCAGCCATGTTTCAAGATACGATAACGGTGGGGAAGTGCCTTTAAGTGAGAATTTATCAATATTTTCTCATCCTAGATGATCTATACGAAAAAAAAAAAAGCAATAAGGGAAAAATACTTGATAAAAATCGAATTCAGACATGCACATAATTATGTATTATTTAACTGCATAGATATTAATCTGTTTTTATTTTTTAAATAATTTTTCTCTTATACTCTCATAAACTGATAGATTGAAAAATTCATTATATGCAACATCATCAATTTTTACAATCTCATAATTCACATCTAACTGGATCTTAATTTTTCCAATTATAAGAAGAATAATTTGCAACGTGGTTCAGAACACATGTAAGAACTCCTTAGTAATTATTATTCTTGTAATACTTAATTTCATTAAGCCTTTCTTTTTAATTGTTAATGGTTGTAATCATATAGTAGGTTTATCATTTGAGAGAGAATGCTAATGGTAGTTTGAATTTACTATGTTTGGGTCCTGAAAGAAATGTCAAATGCTACAAGGGGTATTTCATCAATTGATATATATATATATATATATATATATATATATATATATATATATATATATATATTTCATACTTAAGAGTATGGTTAGTGTAGAAAGACATATAATAGTGAAGTTTGTGCTAAGGGATCAACTTCTAATGAGTTTGAAGTTGATTATTATGGGAAGTTAGAAGATGTGATTGAACTACAATATCATACCAAGCATGATTAAGTCTTTTTTATTCAAATATTATTGGTATGATACCATTAATAGAGGAATTAAAGTAGATCACCACCATAGTTTGGTCAAAATTAATATAAAATCTAGATTTTACAATGACAATGATATCTTTGTTTTTGCCAAGTAAATAGAGGAATTAACGTAGATCTCCATCATAGGTTAGTCCAAATTAATATAAAATCTCGATTTCGCAATGACGATGATATCTTTGTTTTTGCCAAGTAATACCAACAAGTTTATTATATATACAATCCCTTGCTTAGAAAAGATCATTCTATGGTTGATTGATTGGTTATTCATATATAAAACCAAACCCAAGGGTCGTGTTCAAGTTTTTCAGGAAGGTAACAATGAAGTAAATACAAGAGACGATGTCATTCAAATTGATGAGCTAGTTTATACATATCAAGTTATTCTGTCTCATAGCTTAGGAGAAAATTCAAATTTTTGTGTTATTGGGAATATTTTTGCTGATGTTGATGTTGAAGAGTTAAATGATGTATTAAGAACCAATTGATATATAAAAGTCAATAAAGATGATCATATCGACAAACATAAATTCAATGAAGAAGATTATGATGGACATGACGATGATGAAATTGAAGAAGAAGAAGAAGAAGACACCAATTTTGATTAAATTGTAAAACATCAAAGTGTAATGAAATTGACTTTAATATAATTTTTATAGTTGTTCCTTTACAATTAACTATTGTTAACACTAATTAAACATTTACTATTATGATTTTATTATTATGAATAGAAATGGTGTTATCATGTTGTGATTTTATTGTATTTACAGGCTAGATAGATAGGAAAAACAAGAACACTTGGAAAAGAAACTATTTAATATTGATAGAATTATGACGGACTAAGTCCCTTGGAGAGTTTCAGATAATTGGAAAAAAATTACATGACTTTTCCACTACCCATTATAGACTCAATTACCGATAAACTAGGATCATCGGAGAGTTCCAAAGAGTTAGGAAAAAATTACAAAACTTTACCACTGACCATTACAAATGGGATTACCGATGAACTGAAATTTCTTTGAAGAATGTTTTTGGGGGATTCTTGGAAAATTTCAAGTTTAATTAAAAATTTTAAGTTTTAATTACCAACAAAATTACCGACGGATATAAAAAAATAAATATTTAATTATCTATCGATAATGTTGTCGATAACAAGCCCTAATGAAAAAACCAGAATCTATAATTTATGAAGAACACAACAACTTCTTCGTATCTCTTGCTCTCTTTTCTCTTTAGAAAAAGTTTCTTTTCTCTGTCAATATCTTCTCCCTCTCCTTCTCTTCCCCTTAACTTCTTCATCCTCCACGCCTCTATTACTTTGCCAGGTAAATATCCCATCATTTTTAGTTTTCAAAACTACTTTTTTTGCCTTATGATGATATGCTCCTGAGTTTGTTTGTTTGCTTTGATCTTTTCACTATCCCTTCAAGCAAGCATGCCTGCTGAGTTGGATTAACCAAGTAAAAGGAAAAAAAAAAAAACAACAACCATGGTAAGGCTTTTTCTTTTCTTCTTTTTTTTTAGGTTTTTTCTAATGATCGATCTATACATGGTTCTATTGTGTGTTTTACTGCATATTTGTTCATGGGTTTAGTTTTGATTGATTGATTTGCGTTATTTTTTATGTTCTTAGTGTCTTTAGTTAGGATTCACGGGAATTGAATTAATGTTGTTTTTTGGTGTTTGCTTTGATTCAAAAGTCTTCCTCTAGTGTTGCAGTTTGTCAATTGATTTTATTGATGGGTCATTGTGCTTGGTTTTATGTCACACTGATTCTCTCAAGTTTTTAATTCACTATTGATTTTCAATTTTATGCTTTGTCTTGTATCTGCCTATCTTCTGAGGTTTTGTTTTCTTGGGTTTTGGGTTTTTTTGTTGTTTGGGTTTAATTCATTATCTTTATTTCTTTAAAGAATAAGTTTGATTTTTTTTAGATCTTGAATTAGCTTATGCAACTTTAAATCCATAATTTTTGGTTTTAAAATCTAACTAATTCCATTAATTAAAGCATTTGTCATTATACCTTTTATCAATATTGGTTTGCCTTTGTTTTGTTGCTTCTGATTAAAAGTAAGTCTATTGTGTGATTTAACATAAAATAAGTTTTGATTTGCAAAGACTAGTCAAAAATGTTTATACCTTTAAAATAATCAATTTATAAAAACATATTAGTCATAAATAAAATAAATTGGTTTTTGGCTTTATTTATTGATGTGTATTTATAAGTAATAAGATTTTGAGTAGTCTCTCTTATAGGGAAGATATTGCTGATTATTTCTAAAAAATAAGAATATTATTACCTTTTTTATGCTTTAATTTGTTCAGATGATGAAAAAAAGGTCATTAGTAAGTAACACGAATATGATTGTTGCTAGTTCTTCTAGCAACACTTCTGATGACCATGAGTTGCCAGGTGCCGACCATGACCAAGCACCTGAGGCACAGGCACCATCTTTTGACATATGCTCGTTAAGTGCGATGCCACCTTATGGAAGGGGTGTCAATCTGAGAGAGATGTATGTACTAGAAAGTACATTGCTCAATGGAAGCTCGACCACTTAATGTAAGTTTGCTTTCATTTCCTACACGATTAAAAAATAAATAACAATGGATAATTTTTTAATAATTAATTTCAATGAACAAATGGAATTTCAGGTACAAATATAGAGGTTGTTTGCACGATAACATTGACGATGAAATCATTGATGGAAGTGGCTTTGTTTCAATGGAGTCAAGTTTCTAAAAATTATGAATTGAAGCCTATAATTGATGGATTTTTCAAAACGTTCAAGATTAGTATATACATTAAAAAGTTTTTTATTTAATTTGGTCAGTTTTTTAATTTTAGTGAACTAATTATCTTAAAAAATAGACATGCAAGGAAGAATTTTACTATGATAGAGCTAACAACGCTGTTGTCAAGAGGGTTTGGGAGAATCACAACGCAACTAGGTAAGATTTTATTAAAAATGTTATATTTTTTATTAAAATGTTTAAATTTTATTTTTCATTATCTTAACCGATAATTTATTTATACCATACGAGTTACGTGATTTTTAGTATGAGGTGTAAAAAACAAGCATAAAACTACGCATAAGAAAAAGGTCTTCCAAGCTGGGGAGACGTGGTTATGTAAAAGGATTTTAAATCTTTGTACATCTTGAAAGCTATATCGAAAGCTTATATCAAGCACATGATGTCTGAGAGTTTCATGTGGTTATGAGAGTTTGGTTTACAGAACCAAAACAGGAAGATTCATGATTCAATTACCACGCATACTAGTAGATCCATTCTGTTTGATTCACATGCAAAGTGGATGGTAAGTTTATATTTTATTACATAATTTTTTTTTTCTAAAGTGTTGTTATATATGAAGATATTTAACTAACAATAGCTTCATTTTGCAAGCTATGGTTCTTGGAAGTGAACTAAAATCAAAGCAAGTTTTTGTAGAAACTGACATGTAAAATGATGACTTTCAGAAAGGGGTGCAGCAACTCGTGGATAGTCGAGTTTAAAAGTTCATGGTAAGTTAGATTTCAACAATTTTTTCTTAAGTTATTTTTAAAAAAATAACTGACTGATTTTTTTTAGGAAACATATACCATCCAATTGCATAAGAGATACTAGAATGATCATTTGACCCATTAAGAACTCGATTTGAATTTGTGATTGGAGGTTGGATCATCTAGTGAACCCGATAAAAATCATGTTTATAGTATCTCAAATGTTATGGCCAAGGATATGCGGACAAGCCATTGTGTATTGATCGTTGGTTCCTCATAATTGGGTTCAAGTTCTCAACCTCTAGTCATCCAGGTGATTGTATGAGAACAAATTGATGCTCAAATAGCTCGGCTTAGTGTTGAGATAACTCAGCTTAGTGCCGAAATGAACAAACTTGGGTGATTATACGTTGAGCTTTTGTCAAACCTCGGTGGTACATGTGTCCACCTCATCACCCACCCGGTCTAAGAGAAGATTCGCCTTCGCCTCCTTCTCATAGTTTTAAAACTCAGCCTAACTCGGCGAGTTAACCCGGGGCTCGGCTGACCTGGGCCGGGTCTAAGAAAAAGTCGGTCTGGGATTTGGCCCAGCAAAACCCAGTCGACCTGGAGGGTCGATCTGGGTCCCGAAAGACCCATGTAAACCCAGTTGAGACCCGACTGATATATATATATATATATATATATATATATATATATATATATATATAAGTAAAATGTCATCGTTTTAGCTCTTTACTGTCAAACAGTTTGACAGTAAAAGGCTAAAATGATGAGGATAGAAAACCTAATTACAATCTTCAGGGTTCAAAGCCATATCAGCTGTGATTCACGAAGAAAAGCAGAGGAGCAAAAGACTGCAAGGCAAGCCATACCAGTTTAGATCTGCGAATAAGGTGATGCTATTTGTTTCTCTTCAGTTTTTTGTTTATAATAAAGCACTTGCTGGATAAATAGGTTAAAGAATAGTATGATTCTTTTTGTTAATTAATGCTCCTCATGACTCTTCTTTTTTCACTTTCTCTCTCCTTTATTCTCTACCTTTTTTTTTAACTTGCAGTTCTTGATCTGGCATCGATTCTTTCTTATTATTTCCAAGAAACGAACAGGGTTCTATTTTGGATTGGCAACATCTCACACCACAGGTATGTCTATCTGTTGTATTTTTTATATGTTCGAGGAATTTGGTCTCTTTCGTTTTTTTTTTCTTTTCTGCAAATTACTAAAGCCTCTGTCTTATTGTTACTAGAGAAGCAATAACTGTATACAAAAGATTTATTTTTCTTGATTTATTTCAGTTATTTCTTTGTAAGCTCAATACATAACTAAATAGAAACCAAAAATCTAATCAAAAGAAATCAAATTAGTAAAACCCATTCGCACACGCAAAAAAAAAAAAAACCAAACTGATGCAGGCACCACACTTGTTTTTTCCTTGATAAATCCTATTTCAGTAAAGATCCTAGTTTTTTTTTTTTTTTTGACTTGTGTTAAACAATTATGGAAGCAAATGCAGATGTATTTTTATTTCCTTTTAACTTTAAAGAATGAAATCAACAATTGCATGATGCGTGTTTTGTTTATGTTCAGTGATCATCATCCTAATTTTCTGGGATACCTTGTTTTCTGTTTCTTTTGTTAGTTTCCTATATTTTTACAATATTGAATGGGGTTGATATCTCCCTTACTAGTCATTATGTAACTTTATTTTTCTTATTGTGAGCTTTTTTTTTCTCGTTTAATATAGGTCCTTAAAATATCTTTTCGTGATGGTAGTACTTTAAATTGTGATTTTTCAACGGCCCAGTCATCTCAACCTTCAATTTCCATGTCAAGTGGTAGCATAGGAAGAACAAAATTTAATGTTGTTAACTCTGTGTATTATCAACATGCCATAGACGCTCTAACAACCATAGGTCCTAATTATAAAGGACCAAACTTGCATGTTATTCATGGTTATTACTTGATAAAAGCAGTTGATGAAGTGAGGATTTATGTTGAGAGTTATCGAGAGATTTGAAAGAAAACTGGTTGCACATTAATGGTTGATGGATGGACAAATCAAAAGAAGAGGACTTTAATTAAATTCTTGGTATATTGTCCTAAAGGAATAATATTTTTAAAATTTTTGTATGTATCAGATGTCTCAAAGACTACTAGATTGTTGCATCAGTTGTTTAGAGAGGTTGTTTTGTATGTTGAGGTAGAAAACATTATGCATGTGGTGACTAATTGCTTCTAATTATGTTGCTGCTGAAAAGTTATTGATAAAAGAATTTCTTTCAATATTTTGGTCTTCTTGTGCTGCTCATTGCATCAACCTCATACTCAAGGATATTGGTAAATTGTAGTCAATTTGTTCTATTGTTGAGCATGCTTCTGGTATTACAAAGTATATTTATAATCATTATTATTTGTTGTATTTGATGAGAAAGTTCACTGGAGGAAAAGAAATACTTCGTTCAGCTCCTACTAATTTTGCTACCAATTTTATTGCATTGCAAAGCATCTTAGCTCATAAAGATGAGTTGAGAGCTATGGTGACACTAGGGAATGAGTCTCATCTGCTTATGTTAAAGATAGGAAAAGAAAAACGTTTGTTGAGAGTGTGCTGAACTCTCTATTTTAGGAAGAATGTGCAATAATTGTGCGAATGAGTAAACCTTTAGTTCGAGCTCTACGAATGGTTGATGGTAATGATAGACCTTCAATGAGATATTTGTATGATGCCATTCATTACGCAAAAAAAAAATATTGAGGAGATTTCAAAAGAGAAAGGCTAGAGTGCAACCTTTCATAGACATTATCAATAATCGGTGAGATGTACAACTATATAGAAATCTTTATGCAGGGCATTTTGGTTGAATCCTCGATTTCAATATGATGCAAATATAATGGATAAACATATGAGCTTCATTTTTGGACTTCTAGATGTTCTTGAGAAATATGTACATGGAAATTTACCATTGCAAAGTAAGATTACAAGTGAGATAAACTTGTTTAGGAATGCAGAATATGACTTTGGTCGAGTGTCCGCGATAAATAATCGCACCCTTATGCCTCCAGGTATATAATTTTTATATTTAAAATTATTATTTGACATATTCTAACTTATTAATTTTTTGTATAGATGAATGGTGGATGACATATGGAACCGGTGCTTCAAATCTACAACATTTAGCTATACGAGTGTTAAGTCAAACTTGTAGTTTTTCAGGATGCGAGATGAATTGGATTATTTTTTTAACATATTCACTCCAAGAAGAGAAATAGATTGGAGCACCAAAGGCTTAATGACCTTATTTACGTCCACTGCAATCTAAGATTGAAACAAAAGTATTTTCTTTTTTATAATTCTTTAAATATTATTTTATCTTATTTAGTATCATTACTAATATTATATTATGTTTACATTCACTATGAATATATAGGAATTATTGGAAAGGATGAAATTATGATCCAATTAATTTTGAGACAATTTGTGACATTGAGAACTGGGTAGCAGAAGATGACCCGTCAATTTTGACAACTAAAGAAACAAGGAGTTTTCACCATGTTTTGTCAACAATGACTATGCAAGATACTTTAGATGATGGTAATTAATGATTGATCATTTAATGGAAAAATATTATTTAAAACAAAGTATTGTTTAACACATAATATTTATTTGTTAATTATGTTTTAAATGTAGATTTCATAAATATTAATGAAATTGAAGATGATTGTGATGATGGAATTTCAAAGGAGTATGCTAATGTTTTATTAGGTGTTGACGAGATTGGCTCAATTTCATCGACATTTGATTCAAATTTTGCTCCTATGGACACCGAAGAACTTAATGTGTTCATTTAACAAAAGTGAATGTGTTGTTGATTTAGAATTTATGTTTTTGGATGTTTTGTTTTAAATATTTTAGAATTTGTATTTGGTTTGTGTTTTGGATATTGAATTAAATTTATGTTGTTGGTTTAAAATTTAAATTTAATTTATATAAGTGTTGCATTGTAACTAATTGGGTGTTTTCTACAAGTGTTGCATTGCAATTCTATTTTTTTAGGTTGACCTGGGTCAACCCATCTAACCCGTGACCCGATCATTGTACCGGATCGACCACCAAGTCAGGTTTAAAAACTATGCTCCTTCTCCTCCTTCAGCTTCTATGCTCTAGATAAATTGTATTCAAACTGATACTTTTTCAATTAGTAATAAATATTTGGTTTTTTCTTTTAGTTTTATTTATTTTAATTTTTTCCTGTTGTGTTTATTTTATTTTAAAAAATATATTAAATAAATTACGGATGAAATTACTGATGGACTAAGTCTATCGAAAAGTTCTAGAGAGTTGGAAAAATATTACAAGACTTTTCCACTGATCATTACAAACAAGATCACTGACGGGCTAAATCTCTCGAAGAGTTCCAAAAAGTTAAAAAAAATTACAGGAAATACCACTGACAATATGTAAATCACCAACAGGTTAATTCTGTCAATAATATGAATTCAATCATCGATGGAATTAAAACTGTTTTTTTCTATCAGTGATATACCATACTCACCGATGAAATTACTAATGGAATGATGCCGGTAAATTTTTTTAGTTTGGTGTGTTTTTTCGGTTTGTAAACCCATCAATAATTATATTACTGACATACTTACCGACATAATAAAAATAACTAATAATAAGTGTTTTAACAACCAGTTACCGTCCATGATTTCGTCGATAAATATTGATAAAGTAATCTATCAGTATTATACAAAATTCTGGTTGTGGTTAGACTTAAGACATAAATAACTTACCTGAGCAAATAATTACAAAATATGTGAGTTAAAATATTTTTTTTTTTCTCTTTTCTTGATTTGGATAAATAAACTCACATGTTATATGATTTTTGTATGCATTATTATTATTATGTGATGGGTGAACTTTTCAATTCAATTTTGTTAAATAACAAGTTAAAACTAATGTAGAAAAATTATATCTTCATTTCGAGAAGTTCGTTCCACGTACACGCACCAAGTAGATTTTGGATTGAACTCAATGAGTTCAAATTCAAAATTGGTGACCCATATATGTGATCAAAACCATGTAAAGTAAGACAAAATACACTCACATATAACCATCAAGTCAACAGTCCCAAAGAGTCTTGTCGAACTTGATATTTAACATAAATATTTGTTTATGAGATGACAACCTCCCCAATTGTTTATGAGTCAACAGTCCCCGAATTCTACCTGTAATTTTTATCATTTCTTCTGTAACCAAAATTTTCTTTCACAACTCTTTAACCAAGCTAACAGTCGATGAAGAGTTAGAGAAAAGCTGTATTAATTTGATTAATGATCAGTGATTCTTGGTTAACCAAATGCTTCAAGCAATGCCAAATGAGAAAAGATTCCATGTTTTTTTCTCTATAATCTGTCATTTATCAATGTTGGTCATTGAAACAGTAGTTGGTATATAGTTTTGGAACACACTAAAGGAACCCCATCATGAAAGAAACTTTGTCTATAATTTCCGAGCAAAGTAGCACTGGAGAAGAAGATGATATGCCAATTGTCTCAGACAAATGGACAGAAGCTTACTCTAACGATAGAAGGTGTTGGTTGATAGATGATTTTGAAACGCTAACCATTTAAAAAACATGTATTTGCTTGGAATAATTTCCTTGAAGTTCCATTGTACTTTATTTTTATTTAATTCCTCAAACCAACATCCAGTGGTTTCACCATGCATATGACAAATGAATTAGACATTTATCCGTATAAAATTGGTTGATCTGTTAAATTAAGTTCTTTTTCGGATTGACCTAATGGAATAATGTTGAGTATATTCTGAATGAGACTGTCGGTGTACATACATGCAGGCTGAAACGTAACCATGGATGTGCGAGGACGACAGGCTCTGTACAGTACGTATAGATGGCTTGTTAGGAAGCTCTCTCTCTCTCTTGTAAAATCAATTTCGGCACACCATGTTTAGTGTGGAGGAGTAGTTTAGTGCTTAAACACAGCCCGATCTTCGATTTCCTAGTGATACTTTTTTGCTTAGTCTATAAATGGCTACGCGTCTCTGTCGATGTTCCCTTCCTTTCTACGATCTTTGATTTTTCTTTCTTCTTTTTTGCGATCTTTCAGTAGTTTCAGTAGTTAAGATTTCATTTCATCTAATTAATGGGCAGTTACGAGATTTTTCTTCAAATCATAATTTCCAATTGACATGATTTGATTTGAACTAAAATGACACATCAATTGATGGCAATTTAACATAAGAGGAATCTGTATCAAATTTATTCATGAGTGTTTGCTATTTTGGTAGCTTTTGTAGTTGTATTTTGAAAAAAGTTATTTTATAAAAAATACTTCTAGTTGAAGTTGGTTAGATAAAATATATATTTGGTTAAAACTGTGGTTGAAATTAAGATTGAACAAAAAATAGTTTAATGTGTTTGGTTAAGAATACTTTTCAAATTAAGGTTATAAAATAACTAAAAAAGACATATATTACTATTGATGGTTTTTAATTGAAATATCATAGATTTAACTACTACTATTACATCATAAAATAAACAATACTTTATATAAAATATTTTTATTGTTACATTAAACTATCTGCAATTCCATCACATATGAAATTCATCCGATAAAGACTACAGTTTTCATGGCTTCCTGAGCGTGCAACAATATCAGGTAAAATATCATCAGGAATAAAATTGGGATTGCGATCAAATTGTAAAATATCATCAGGAATAAAATTGGGATTGCGATCAAATTTTGCAAATATTATGTCATCATGTGATCTCCTTCTAATGTAATTATGTAGTGCCATTGAATAATGTTAAACACCAGTTTTTCGAATAAAACATAATATTTAAGAAATGTTTTTGGATTTTATTTTATTTTACTGAGTCGGACCCAGTTCAATGCATTTAGATTTGGGTCAGATCCGTTCCGGCCCATGAACAGTGGAGACGCTCTCTACTGTTCTGCAAAGTGAACAGTGAAAAGTGAATTAATTCACTCTCCACTATTCACATGCAAAGTAAATAGTGGAGACGAAGAAATGCAGCAAAAAAAAGATGAAGGAGAAGAGGAAGAGCAATGGAGACGACAGGGTTGTTTTGAAAAATTTTTGCAATGGTTTCGTTGTCATTTGGCAAGAGACAAGAAAAGGGAACAGAGGGGAACAAGGATGAAAAATTAGAAAATGGCAGGTTTTCTAGATCTCAACAATGGAGACCTCTCAGGTTGTTTTGGGAAATTTTTACAATGGTTAATTATTTGCACTGTCAGTGAAAGAGAGAGAAGAGCATGCCATCGCGAAAAACAAATCTAAATTAGTTTTCAAGAAACTGCGTTTCAACCTCAGTTTCGGATGAGACCCATAATAATAAAAATATAGTTAATATTTAACTAAATATTTATAAATAATATTTATTTATAAATACAGTTGGAACCACAACGTCAAACACTCGCAATCAGAGAGCTTCATGTTGTGTAAGTGAATTCTCAACCAGTAGTGGTAAAATATATTAAAAAAACGAAAAGGTCAAAGTGATAGGTTCATCTACACTAGTTCAGTGTTGCTGTCTAATTAATTCCCGGTTAGAATTTTCTTATTTTCCACAATAAGACGACATCTGAGAGAAATAGACAAGCCAAATGGGATGGACTTTTTTATACACGAGTTTGTAGCTGTTAAGAATCAACATTTTCAACGGGCTAAAACTTATCTTCAGAAAGTAGACTATCCTTTCAATTTCGCTTACACTTGGGCTGTACTCATTCATTTATTATGTGTGGAAACTGGGCAAGACACGACCATCAGCGTTCACATTCAAATACACCTGCATGCACTGTACGGGCTATTCCTGTATCCAATATTTTTTTGTCCATATTTTTAGGATTCAAGCACTGTTACCTTTTCTTCTTATTATAAATAATGTTGTTTATATATAATTGCAGCCAAAGTTGGACTATTCAAAGACTAATACACTTCTTGAAGTTAACAGTGATGGATCAAGATTTCTTAGACATTGTCATTTTCTATGGGGCTAGCGCCAATACTATGAACATGTCACCTACCAGACAATTCTATAAATTTGGATTAGCTGTTAAACTCAAGAAATCCCACCAGACAAGCTACCAAACCTAATATAGTTGAGTTTAATCAAGGGATAAGTATAGCTTTTTTAGGCATGGCTAAAAAAACACCCAGCTCCTTTGAACACGGTTAAAGAAAGAGCTCAACTCTCTTGGGTTGAACTACAGAGAAGAGCTCAATCTATATGACTTTAGCTACATTTTATATTTTATTCTTTCTATATCTCTAAATATATAAAAATCTTTCAAGAACCTATTATTTTTATCCTGCAAGGTAAAATGACACTTCTTCCCCACCTTTATATAAAAGAACAACATTCGTGAGCTATAAATACCTCATGATATTTCAAGCTCCAGGTTCACAACCTCTTCATTCTTAATATTTTTAACATATATATTTTCAGAGTATATTTCTATAAAATATCATTGCACTTTCTCTCTAAAAAGATATTTATTTAAGCATATCAGACCTCAAATCTATAAAAAAAGATATTTTTCAGGTATTAATCATCAACCACCTTGACTTACTAGACACCAGATAAAAGTATCGACCATGTTAACTAGAAAGAATAAATTAAATTGTTAGCCAGAATCAAAAAATTAACCACTTCTCTTACGTATAAATCTTGTCTCCAGGCTAATTGGATATTTTGGAAACCCGTCACATAGTTAGTCTTAATTTCAAATCACTAAGGGAATAAATAAATAAAAAGAAAACCCTTGATTTCAATTAATTGGCTGTACGTAATGAATACCTGAAATACAAATTTATTTTAGAAACTATGTTCCATGCGTCCTGTATTGATGCTAAGCGTAGACTTTTCCTTTACAATTTTTTCTATTTTTTTTTAAAGTAAGGCTTAAATACCAACCACAATATATTCATCACCATTTGAAGAGAAACTCCCGTTTGTAATGTTTATTCCTCAAATTCACTGCCTAAACTTCACATTAATATTAGAATTCATTTTTTATATATAATCAACAATTAGAGGTGCGAATCCCAATTCAAAAATTGTAGAAACAAGAGATTGCATATTGTTTGAGTTATTATTATTATTATTATTTATCTTCTATGGGAATTTTGTTTTCCCTTAGTCTCATTATATGTTAGCATATTGTACCAACATTAATGATAATAATAATAATAATAATAATATGATTTATTCCTATAGTACATTTTTATAGGCTAATCTTCTTTATTTAATATCAATTAGACTCAAATAATATGTGTATAAAATATGTTAGATTCATACATATTCTTATGATTAGTTATTAATTATGGATAGTTGTAGTATTAGCAACAAATCATATTCATTGCAATTCTATGGATCGTTGTAGTCCTAGAAAGCCATTAAAATAAAAATAAACAACGTTTCTCCCCTCATGCTCTCTTAAGAATCTGAAAATCATAAATAAAAACTAAAAATAAGAATAAGCATATTTATCAGCACACATGCATCTCTTGACAATCAAATAACTTAATTAAGTAAGCATATTTGTCATCCCTGAAAATATTAACACATACAAGACAATACCTAATTTCTCTCAATTCAAATAGTTAAACATATCATACTCCTAAAATTTTCACAATCATGGCAAGTTTCCAACACATCTTGCCACACTTTCTAAGACCTCATTTATTTTAGCTTGGATTTCCTTTTTCACAGTGTAGATAAATTAATAAAAATGTAGATAAATTGATGGATATTGAATTTGAAATATTTTCTGCTAAACAATTGTTTTGGTATTAGATTTTTTTTTTTTTGAATTACGACATCCATATCTCCTATGCTAAAAGAATTGTGGTAAAAACCTAGCTCTTTTATTTGTTATATGAAGTCCTTCATAATTTATATGAACAAAGAACGATTGCCCCCTATTTTTCATCTTTTAGTTTTTTTATTTTAATTAAATTATTTTTTATTTTATTTTTTTAATTTTATTGTTTAATATTTCATTGATTTTGAATTGGTTTTTATAATTTATTTTGGGTTGCTTTTTATGAAATTATCGCAATCTCAAATTAAAATCTCAACATTTGGTTGGTGTTGAATCCTTCAAGCACTTTTTTTTCATATGTTTAAGTAAAAAATAGTCAAAGAAAAAAATTTATTAAATCCGGTGGAGTCCATGATCCGGATCGCAGGTCAGGAGGGTTAAACCGTAAAGTCCAGGTTAATTTAATATGTTATCGTCTCAATATATATATAGTGTATGTGTGTGCGTGAATCCAATATGTCATTATCTTACTATTAAAAAAATATTATTTTGATTTTTTTCTTAAATCAAATCATGTTTTTAATGATTATATAGATTGTTTCTTGATATGCCAAATTGATTAGGTCATTTCAAACAATCATCATACATGTTAATTTTAAACTCTAACAATATAAAAATTTAAATCAGGAAATTTAAAAATTGATTTATTAGATCAAGTTTAACATATCAAAAAGTTTCATGTCTTTGAAAATTTTATATTTTCAAAAAAACTTTAATCCCACTCAAACCATATCACGTACAAGAGTTTGAATCTAAGAGAATCGGCTTACTTAAGCTTTGCCTTTTTATTTGGTTTTTTATTTTTTTATAGTGTACCCTTCTGGATTACTCGAGCTTTTGTTTCGCACTTTAATATCGTTTGGGTTCTTCCAAAAGAACTATTATTAAGGGGAAAAAAAATACTTGTCGGTCAGCTGTATATGGATAAACTCTAGGCGCAAATTCGACAACGTTAAGCTTTAAAGAAATTGGATGTACAAATCACATACATACATACATACATACATACATATATAATCTCCATTGACAAAAAAAATAAAAAAAATAACGATCTCTTGCCTCAATTTTAAAGGTACGGTTCATCCACGTAAATAAGATATGAAGGCAATTAATTTGAACCTTTCAAGCTATGATGATATCTATTTCTCAACACTGATTGCATGCCTTATACGTGTAAAACTGGTAGGTAGGGAACCGAGTTACGTGAGTGCCACATAATTAGGTACTAATATATATATATATATATATATATATATATATATATATATATATATATATATATATTTTAATGTAAATTTACTTGTGAATTTGCATATACTTTCATTAATTTCACGAATTTTAAAATTAATAATTATAAATTTTTTCAATAATTATTATATTAACAAATACAGAATCAAACTTAAAAACATATAAAAAATAAATTTATTAATTCCAAACTTTTACTATTAAAACATCTATTACCAATATTTACTGCTTGTATTTATGTAACATGCAGCAATTGAATTGAAGTTGAAGCGTGAGAAAAACAACTCCACTTAAGTTTTGTGTGGTATACAAGATGACACTTTGCAATTGTACCTCAAGAGAAAGGAACAGATTTGCTGGAGTTTTAAATAGGCCTCCTCAATGCATATCTGGACTCTAACACTTGTCATACATCAAATAAAGGAGAACATTTTGTGCTACAGTAGTTTGTGTCTTTTTCCCAGCTGGTACAGGTCACATAATAATATAAAGCATATTTCGACATCATTTAATAATTTAAATTTTTAAATTAAACAGATTTTTTAATCAAGCAGTTATGAATTCAAATCTTATCATTTTTATTTATTTAATAAAAATAAAATATAAAATAATATGGACATATACAAGTTTAAACTCAAAAAACTTTTACTTAAAAGAATATATTAGAAAATAATATAACTTATATCTTAAGTTCTCATTTAATAATTTAAATTTTTAAATTAAATTAATTCTTTAATAGTTTTTGTTTTTTTCACTCATGAGTAATTGTGTTTTAAATTTTAATTTTATACAAATCAAAATGATAGGTAAACCTAAATA
>Ga0325404_1003474_pt1 | contig 16788 bp, 6 predicted proteins | sample PopdelMetagenome_18_FD_205664 | JGI IMG/M metagenome (GOLD analysis project Ga0325404, IMG submission 205664) | Populus deltoides microbial communities from Bellville, Georgia, United States - Xylem-Control-R1 | ecosystem: Host-associated > Plants > Phyllosphere > Stem > Wood/Secondary xylem... | reverse complement strand
AACTGCAAAGTATTTGATATCTCCTAGAATATTTAGAAGCATGCAAGCAGGAAGAGGAACCTGAGCACTGAGTTTTTTAGGAGTTAACTTTAAAATAGATAAGCACAAGGATTTCACATCCACTAGCTGTGGTGTAAAACCAGTAGGTGAGGCATAGTGATAATAATGTGATTTTCAGCTAGCTAACCTCTCCATTTGTCACATATTCAACAATATCTTATATGTCTGTATCATATGATTAAGTTGGTGTACCTGACATTACACCATGGGTAACAGAGGTGATGATTCCATGTTCCATGGGTTCACCTTCTACATGGGATAATCCTTCTGGTAGAACAGAGACAACAGAGTTTGGGAAGACTAAATATGCGAATCCCCTCATTTTCTACAAAAATACAAAACAAGCATAAGCAAGGGGAATTTGGGAATAAAAATGAAGCACAAAGTGCATAAGCAAGGGGAATTTGAGAATAAAAATAAAGCACAGAGTAATTGTATCTCCACCATGAGTAGAGTTCTGCAGTCCACATAGGTAGTCTGCACCAAGTATTTTGCTTAAAAGTTTGAAACCTAAACTGAAATATAAATCAAGGACTTGTATAGACACTAAGGAAGAAATACGGTTCTCTTTGCTTTTTCCTCCCTTTATTCCAAGACTTTTCCATCCTGGATGGATGAGCCTCGAATTACTCAATTTAGCATTACAACATCCTGGTATAACTGCATTTACGATGGAAAATTAAGATAATAAATAAATTTATTATACTAACCTGCTCTTCCATCTTGGTAGGATCCAATATAACATATCCACCTTCAGCCAAACAACAACATATTGCAACTGCAGAAGGCGGTATGGCATCAGTCACCCAAACATCAAATTAACATTAACCATAAGAAGATGACAAACACTTTTCAATTACCTGCAAGATGTTTCATAGGAATTCCAGCATCTACGAGGGCAGCACATGCTGCATTTATAGCACAGACTAAAAGCTACACAGATTGCAGTCAAGAAAATAGCATCATATCAATTTTTCAAACCAAATATAAGGATACAGAGAGCATCCTGCTTAAATCCAGCAAATGCATATTGCATATTTGTTAAAGAATCTGCAAGTTATTTTTCTACATCCCAAAAAGGAATGATATCATCATTTGAGTGTGTCTTCATGGAGAGAAAAAAACTCTTAGTAGTTAATAAATTGGATTTATAAGCCATATGAACTAACCACAGAAAGGACACTGTAAAATAAACTAATTTCACATGCCAATAGAAGTTCTAATAGTAGAAGCATTATAGCTAGCAAAGAACCTTTTTCTTTTTCACATGGTCATTTAATAAAGAAACGTATAAAGTCATGTTGTCTCTTGGCAGAGAGCTCAGCAAGAGAAAGAAAAATAGAACAAGGATCATGAATTCACATGAATAAAGTGGGAGATTGCTCATCCCATAAAAAGAATTCAAGATAAAATGAGGATGAAATGGAAAATTAGCTGGGATGCAGTTCTAGTCCTACAAATAGAAAGCACAAATAAATAGGATACAGCACCATCATCATTAACAACCTGCAAAAGAGAGATAACTCCATTATTTTGATGTATGAAACTGATCTGTATAATATCAGGAGACACATGCAATGCATTGCAAGCAAGCACACATCATACAAAATTATTAGCTAGGTATAAAATGTAGAAGTGTGCTACATGAAATAGATGTATGCATCTTATCTTTATTTATCAAATGATTTATTTTTTAATATTGCATAAAGATGCAGCATCAACAACATAAAGATCACTCGAAACAAATATAAGAAATAAAGAGTAATAACTTGAAAGGTGACAATGAGGGGTAGGCAACAATTTTTGGAACATAATCATTAAACTCCTGCCAAACATAAAATTTTCAACCCATGCACCAGCCCACTGACCTGAACGATAATTGATGTTGTGGTGTTTGGGTTGATAGTCAAAATGCAGATACTTTGCAAAGTCCTCTTCAATATCATCTCAAATTCCTTTTCCAGTTTTCCTATACAATTGGTAGGTAATAGGCAGAAGTATTTTAAAAAATAAATAAATAAGCAAGCAAATGAGCCACAGTTTAACTAAATCCAATTGAAACAGCAACAATTAAACTTGAATGACATAGCAAAGCAAGTAGCAACTGAAATGCTTCGTCATGCAAAAAAGTTAAAGCAACAATGCTTCAAAGTTGAAATGAATTCACTGTGCATCAAATAGTATAAGATGCTACAATAACCAGTTTCCTTCCAAGCTAAATATGAAAAGTATTCCTTGTCAAACTAACTCGTGTTTGTGCTCAGAATATATCAAAAGGTCGGGATTTTTAGTTTTCAAAGAGAATACTACTAGGTCTTAAATTTGATATCTCGCAAGCTATGCACATGAATTAATTTGTAATTTTTGTTGTTCAAAAAAATCCCATGAACATGCCAATATACAACATTCAATGTCCAACGACAAAACTGAACCCCAAAAAAGAAAAAAATACAAGAAAAAACTAACCAATTTGTCCTGTCTTCGGCTTCCAAATAACTTCAATACAAGCCTTCTCAGGGTTCTCATTCTTCTTTGTGCCAGCTTTAGGTCCATAAACAGCAGCTAAAACCTTTGTATCCCCTAAAAAAAATCAGCAAGTATATTCAACACCCACTGAGCAATTCTCCACCCCGAAAGCAAAATAAATAAATAAAAAATGCCAACAACCCATTTTTCCAGATTGGATAAAATATAAAGATAACCTAAAAAAAAGGTTGAACAAGAACAGGAAAAATATAAGAAAACAATACCCAAAAGATAGTTTAGAAAAAGGAGGTACCTTGAGACCAACTGGCAGAGCCATGAGCACGGTGAAGTACATTGCGAGCGCAAGAGAGAGGTCTTAATTGGCTTGGAGAACGACCATCGTCTCTGTCAGTCTCCATGATTTAATTCACCCCCACAAGCACCCCTACAAAGTTCCCTGTTTTATGACAGAACCTTATAATTTAGAAAAGACTGAAACTTTGTTACAGCGAGTATAAATTAGAAACAGGATTTGATTAGAACTTAGAAGATGGTAGAGGATGATGCAGAGTTTGGGGTTTTGGGTTTAAGAATTATTTGTTTTGCTTTTAGGTTAGATGAGGAGGTGTGGTGGTGGATCTTAATTGGGGTTTGAAGACAAGTCCAGTGGACGGGTAAAGAAAACAATACGGCCTCATTTTCGTTATTGAAGGTTTTGATTTTGAATGGCAAGTTTCCTTTTCTTTTTTGGATAAATAGAGGGAACAAAGGCCCAACAAAGCTACACCACGACAAGGAGGGATAGGGAAATTTTATGGTGCCCTTATTTTATAGATTCATTTCGGAAAAAAAAATATAAATAGAAGAGATAATAAAATTTATTATTCATAAAAAATAATAAAGAATTTCATCTAAGAATTTCATCTAAGGTTTGGTTTCTATATGATTTTTGTTCTAATTTATTTTTATAGAATTATCACGATTTCATGAATTAAGTTACTAGTTTGGTAGTTGAAATCCGAGTTAATTTTATATGTTATCATTTTAATATTTTTTAAAAAATATTTCATATTAAATTATTTTTTCATCCAAACCATGTTAAATATAGGATGTCTAGGTTTCCTTAGAATTTGCGTGCTTGAGCTTTTTTTTTATCTTTTGATTTTTATTTTTTTATGTTAAAAAACTTTTGGTTTGACCTGTTGCGTCGTCAAGAGAATTAACAATTACATGCAATTAAAAGAAAATTAAAATAAACCAAGGAAATATTATATTTTCTTATAAAATCTCTTATTAAATTTTGAATATTTATAAAAGTATTCAAACACTTCATGCAGAGGAGATTTGCACTCCACACCATTCAGGCACTAAGCATGTTGTTTATGTTGGAAAAGTAAATATTATACCTACCAGTTTTATATATCAGTTAGAGCTAATTTATATTCATTATTATAATTAACTATAACTAAAATTGATCATTATTTTACTATAGCGTAGACTACCATACGTTGTAAGTATTTTTTACTGTGAATTGCACTATATTGTACTGTAGCGGCCCTGTAAATGTTTCCACTGTGGACTGCACTGATTGGTTGGGGCATGTGTGAGGTTGCAGCCAACAGACGCCAGGCCTGGGCACTGGGCAGGCCACGCTCGTTGGCCATGCCCTAGGCTGCAACCACCCGGCGTGCGATCTACCCAGCCTTGGGTGCTTGGGCTACCTCCTGTGTGTTGGGCAAACCAAGCGCACATGTGGGGCTTGGGTTGATGCCTGTGTGAGAAATATTATTATTTTTATTATAATGTTTTTATGATATTTTTTATAAAAATAAAAATTGAGTCCACGGCATATTATTATTAAAAATATTCAACAATTCTAAGTATTAATATAAAAACTGTTATAATTTGTGTTGTAAATATTATTATTTTTCTTCTAATACAAAGTATTCATATAAAAATATTATTATTTGTGTTTTAAATATTATTATTTTTCTTATAATTCAACGTATTCATATCAAATATATTATTATTTGTGTTAAAATATTATTATTTTTATAAATAGTATTATTTGTGTTATAAATATTCTTGGAATTAAAAATAGTATTATTTGTGTTATGAATATTATTATTTTTACTTTGTGTTATAAATATTATTATTTTTATAATAATTAATATTATTAATAAAATAATTACTAAATTAGAAAAATATTATTCTTAATATTGAAAAACAATCATAGATTTGATTTGAAAAATAAAATTAAAAATTACTATTATTATTATTATTATTATTAAATTTTAAAAACCTATTATTACCACTGAAGAAAAACCACGTGGGGACAAGTGATGCTTGGGTTGCTACTTGTGTGCTTGGCAGACCCTAGCGCCCATGTGGCGCTTGGGTTACCTACCTGTGTGCTAGCATACCAAGCACACACGTGAGTGGTGCTGGGAGGAGCCATGTTCGCACCCCACTCAGGGACACCTAGCATTAGACCCAAGGGGAATGAATCCGGCGTCAAGACCCACGATCAATGGATCTTCCGTAAAGACTCAATTTTATTGGGTCCTTCATCATCACCCAGGGTTCATGGGTCAAGATTCTAAATATTATTATTTGTTTTAGAAATATTTTTATTTTATTATAATTAATATTATTAATAAAATAATTAATAAATTTGAAAGAAATATTATTATTAATATTGAAAACATATTATTATTTATATTATAAAATTTTATGATATTTTTTATAAAAATGTTTCACTGTTGCGCGGGCTACTATGCATTATAAGTGCTTTCATTATAGATTGCACTGTGCTGCACTGTAACGCGAGTACTATAGACTATCAGTGCTTTAATTGTGGGCTGCATTATTTGACCTGAACACGACCGCATCCACCTCCATGTTGGACCTGGACGTGACCGCGGCCAGCTCAATGATGGGCCTGGACGTGTGCACGCCCACCCCACATTGGGGCTGGACGCAACTGCGTCCATCACTATTATTATTTTTCATCTAATACAAAGTATTTATATAAAAATATTATTATTTATATTCTAAATATTTTTTTTAATTCAAAGTATTCATATCAAAATATTATTAATTGTGTTTTAAATATTATTATTTTTCTTATAATTTAATATATGAAAGCAGATTCTAGTGTACATGTGGGGCTTGGGCTGCACCAAGACTCAACTATCCTTAAATTTTGCAGTTACAAAACCAAAAATAACCTTAAATTATTGACTATGCAGGACCCAAAATAACTTTGAATTCTGCTACTGATGACCCAAATAGCCTGAGTCCTACGAACTTAAATTTTTCATGAAAATAAAAGACGACGTAACTTGTGATACCTAGCTAGTTGGATCTAAATTGTAGCCCTGTTACCGGAAGCAGCACTAGGCTTTTTATTTGCTTATAAATTTGAAACCATATATATATATATATATATATATATATATATAGGCTTGTGAAACTTCTGCAGCCCTAGGCTTTCTATTTGCTTTCTTCTCCTTTTATTCCAAAAGTCTTCCGCCCTAGATATAGGCGAAAACAACATTAAAAGAAAATAGAAAGCACAAAAATCATAATTCTATCTAAAAATGTATTATTTACGCAACTTATATACTAGTAAAATATCCTAAAAAATTATCATAAAAACAATGTTTTTAAAAATAATTATTATTAAGATTTTAGCTCGATTCAATCATCAAATAAAAATTATACTCTTAAAAAATCTCTAGAATTATAGTATGAAATGTTTTATTGTCACCAACAATGTTAAAACATTATTGGTGCAATAATGTTAAATGATGATACGTGTAAGCTATTTATAGTATGAAATGTTTTATAAATGTAAATTTTTTACCCTGAATTTCTTAAAAATTCTACTTTATCATTGCATTTGATTTTTGTTTTTTTAAAATAAGTCATTAGTTGAATTTTTTTGTCCTCATATTTTACAATAACTTCAATTTATTTCCTAAATACATTTTTTAATAAAGTCCATATATGTCAAATCTTAAATTTGTACAAAATTATGACAATAGAAATATGATATTATAGGAGATATAACTTTTATTTTCTTAACTAGTATATCTATTTATATCCACTTAACTCTTATCTTATTTTGTTAGCTAGTTCAATCATCGGGTTGGCCGGGTTTCAGGTCAACCTGTCAGGCCGGTCCGGATTTAATAACTATGATCACTAGGACCGTAGATTTTGAGGGTTAACTCAAATTTGGTTATCTTTTATTACCTAGTTTACATGTTTATCACGCAACCTCGAGTTTGCTCTAATTGGTTTTTTTATCTTTTTTTTAATTACATGCTTCTCGAGGTTTTTTTTCCGAGGTTATTGTTATTATTTTTCTTAAAAAAGCCTACTTACCATCTTTTTCAAAAAAAAAATTATTATCTTATTAAAATAAAACCGGCTTATTCAACCCGTTTAAGGCTATAATTTGGTGTTCATTCTTTTTTCGTGGTCCTTTTGTTAATTTTTTTTATTTTCAATTTAATCCTCTGATCAAATAATTGTTCTCAACTTTTAATTTTATTTTATTTTAATTTTCACCCTTATTCTTTTTTTTTTAATTTTAGATCATTTTCATGTAATTAATTTTTTTTTCTAATTTCATCATTCAACATTTGATTTATTGAGGATTGAATATTTTTTTTCATGTATGGTGCTTCTATTCTAATGCTCTATGTCTCAAGTTTTAAAAGTTATCTATTACATGCTTGTAATGCCAAATTCGGGTATCAACTCGTAGCAAGTCCTGAGCCCCAAGTTATGTTGGTTGATTTGAATTAACTCAAGTTAATTTTTTTTAATTTTATAATTATAAAAATTGACATTGTTTTTTTTTTAAATAACAAAATTTAATTGGTTTTGGGTATGTTTTTCATTGCTAATTAGCTAGTAACCGTATCATTAGATTTTTATTAAAAAAAAAACTCTCTTGCGACTTCTGTAGCTTAACGTCTGTTTGGGTTCACTTTTTGGTAGGGGTGTGCAAAAAAACTGGAAAACCGAATAAACCGAGAAAACTAAATTGAGAAAAAAACCAATTAAACCGATTAGAATAGTTACAAAAAATCCCAGTTCGATTCGGTTCGGTTTTGTAATGTAGGAACCAGTTAACCCGGACCGAACCGAACTGGTTCAAATAGAAAAAAAAAACTAGTACTATAAATACCTTTCAAACCCATCTACAGTTCTACATTTCAGTCTCTTCTTCTAACCTAGTTGCCGCCCCCCCCTCACTCCCTCTTGATTAAATCTTCATCTCTTCTTTATTCTCTCCCATCTACAGCTCTACTTCTACATTTCAGTCTCTTCTTCTAACCTAGCCGCCCCCCATCACTCCCTCTTGATCAAATCTTCATCTCTATTCTCTCTCATCTACATATCTGCTTTGTAGTTTCTTCTTCTAACCCTAGCAAATCTAGCTACCGCCCACCTCTCTCTTGTTCAATCTCTCGATCAGATCTTCATCTCTCCTATATACAGATCTACTTTTTAGTTTCTTCTTCCAACCTTAGCAAACTCAGCCACCGCCCCCCTCCCCCCTCCCTCTTGTTCAATCTCTCAATCAAATCTTCATCTCTCAATCTTTCTGTCTCTAAATCAAAATTAGCAGTCGCTCCTTCAAGTTCTTTGTTTCTCCAAGTTGGATGAGAAATTTGATGCTGTCTATTCTCTTTACTAAATTATTTTTTCTTTTTAATTTTTATCAGTTTATATTAACCTATTTTGTTAAACTTTTCAAGTGAACTATTCAAGAGAACCAGATAAACTTTTAATGTCCATGCTTACACGCCTCAATAGTTGGTTTTTTTCTTTGCAATTTTTTCTCATTTGGTTTTTGAGAAAATACAAGCAATAAAATGTTGAAGGCATATAGTTTACTTAACAATAATATTAAAATAGCAGTATTTTTCCTTTTGTTTTGTTTTTGTGAGTGCTGGGAGAGATACAGTTGATGCATTTTATTTCAATTTCAAGGACTCTTGCAGATTGTATTTCTTTAGTTTTATTAGAGGCATTGTTTTCTTGGTTTAAGTGTTATTTGTTGTATAATTTTATTTTGCATTTTGATTAGAGTTGATTGGTTTGAGAAAACTGGGGTGCAAATTAAAAGATATTTCTCCTGTAATTTGAGATAAATTCTGGTAAAGGAAAGTTAAACAATAAATATAAGTTTTTTTATATTGATTACAAATTTACAAGTCTTTTAAATGACCCCATCAAAAGTCATAAAAAGCCAAAAAAAATAAAATGATTTTTCCGGTTTTTCTCTTCAATTAACCAAACTGAACCAAACCGAACTGAAATTGATCGGTTTGAATCGGTTTCAATTTTTTTAAAAAAATTAATTTAATTATTTTTTTAAATAAAAACCGGAACAAATAAAAAATAATGGCCCCTACTCTGTGACTCCATGGAGAAGTAGAATATTTTGCTTTCGTGGGAGCCACTTTCACATCTGCGTGGCGGGCAAGGCCATTTGCAAGGGCTGCTAGTGTCTTGGACCTTTGGTGGCACTATTCTTTTTATTGATGATGTTCTTCGTTTCGCCCTTGCCTCAGCGTTGAAAGATTCAAGTCAACGCTATAGGGTTATTTATGAATAGAAATTAATCTGTTTAATGCGTTGGTGGTACCGAATCTCAATTTAATTTAAGAGCACTCTTCGTGGGCCTTTATTTTTATATAAAAGTCTTTATTCTCCTAAAATTAAACAATTAAGGTAGTTCTTATCATAAGGGTTTTCTCTTAATTAAAACCAGTATTTTGTTTTTGTCAAAACCCGAAACCGCATCTTGGATCGGGCTGAATTTAAAAATGTATTAATTTTTTTAATTTTAAGTGAATTTTTTTTGAATTCTAATTAATATTTGTTTAGATCTCAATCTCTTGGGGCGTTTCGAAAAATATTTTTATATTACAATGTAATCAATGATTTGGTAAATTCTAAAAATAAAAAAAAGGGTCTATTTCCTTAACTATTAAAAAAGTATAATTTTTTAGATAGTTTTTAAAAATTACGGTTATTCAATGATTCAAAGATGATGTTCATTCATGTATATGTGATAATAGTAGATATTATTTTTTTAAATAGTTTTTGTTTGTAAATACTTTAAAATAATAATTTTTATTATTTTTTAAATTTTATTTTTAACATTAGTAAATAAAAAAATTTAAAATAAAAAAATTAATTAAAAAAAAAAACGCTACCCAACCGCTCGCAAACACTCACTAAATGAAACATTAAGTATAAAAAACAGTTTAATTATAAAACCGATCAATCCTTGGATTATTTTATTGAAAATGGAAGGAGCAATAAACGCTATCACTTTTATTACTTATAAGTAATAAAAAAATAAGAGTCCATTTTCTTAATTACTAAACAATCTTCTTAACTTCATTATCTTTTTAACTCTAAGGGATTAGTCCAGTGGTTCGCTCTATTCTTTGACTTTTAATATTTTAATCTCAATATCAGTAGTAATGAGGATTTATTACATTCATTACTGTTTATTTTTATATTTTAAAAATGTTTTTGAAAAAATTTATTTATTTATTTATTTATTTTTTTACTTCAAATTAATATTTTTTTTGATGTTTTTAGATCATTTTGATGCGCTGATATCAAATATGATTTTTAAAAAATAAAAAAAATATTATTTTGATATATTTCTGAGTAAAGTTTTTTCTTGAAAAACAACCACAATCATACCTTCAAGACTCAAATACATCAAATTAATATGAGTGGTTCATTTTAATAGTATTTAAATATAAAATTTAAGACATGTACATGCTAGTTGGTGGATATCTCTTATCATGAGCAAGAAATCTATTATTTTTATCATTATCTAAAATATCACACGTGTGCGGCGTCGCGGCGATCGCCCTCCATACTCATGTGTGTATATCTATTCCGGCAAATATAGGGAGACAAGGAATTCTTTGTCTCTTAGCGGTGAAAAAATAAAATGGGAGTCACCACCTAATATTATGGTCACTAGGAATCTTAACTGGTCTCAGAGATCAGGTACGGAGACTGGTTGCGTAAAGGGAAGGTATTAACACCCCAAATACGCCCTACCTAAGGTAAGCTGCATTATTTTATTTGTCTGGTTACTGGTTGCGTAAAGGAAAGGTATTACCACCCCAAATACGCCCTACCTAAGGTAAGTTGCATTATTTTATTTGTCTAGTCAAAATTTAAGGTTTGATCGTGTTTTCTAATTGTTGGTCATGTCTATCTAAAATTCAAGAAAAGCCCTCCTCAATAAGGATGTTCTTATCTTAATGGGGTAGAACCTAACCGTTCTAACGTTGGAAAAAGATTTAATATCCGAAATACATATTATGTGTAATATCGTACACCGGATACTAAAAGACAAACAAAATAAAATTTTTGTTGTTTTTTGAAATTTTGGCTAATGTTCTCTTGACTTTAATAAACTAGTTATTAAAGCCAAAATGCATGCTAAAACATTATTTTTTGGTGTATAAAAAACACAATATGATTTTTTAGCTTTGAGACACTTGGTCATATGCACAAAAACATTTTTTCTTTTTTTCAAAGTTTTTTGTATTTTGGAAGTTTTGATGAAAACCGAGTATTTTAATATCGGATTTTTGTATTTTTAGCAACATAAAAATACTGTTTGATATTAATCAAAATGACATAAAAAATACACGGGAAAATTGTAAAATTCTAAAAAAAAATATTTTTTGAATTTTTCTTAAAAAAAAACTAGGCCGAACCTAGCCCAACCATTCTGGGCTGGGCCTGACCCGGCCCATATATTGTGGGCTGGACTCAGTCAAGCCGCGTGGGCTGGGCTGATGTTCCAGCCCATAACCAAATAAGCTAATTCTGCATTTGCTGCAGAACGTGATTTATTCACGTTCTGCATGCAAATGCAAGAGAGGCTAACAAACAGAGAATGGGGAGGCGCAGTTACCTGGAGCGGTGGCGATGCTGGCGGAAGTAGAGGCGGCAGGGGTGGTGGCGACGCTGGCGACTGCTAGCGGTAGCGGAGGCGGTAGGGGTGGTGGTCACCCCATTTCTTCTTCTTTCGCTGTGTTTTTTGTTTTTTGCTCTGTTGTTTTTCTTCTGTTTCAGCTATCTTCCTCTGTTTCTCTACTCGGCGCTACCGGTGGCTATGGAGAGGGAGAGCAATGGTCGCTCTGTCGGGCTGAAGGTGGCCGACGGTGGTTCTTCTTCTTCGCCCTCTTCTTACTTTGTTTTTTTTCGTTTATGTCTCTCTCTCACTCGGTCTCCATGTCAATATCTCCTTTTTCTCCTGTTCCCTTCTTTCCTTCTGTTTTGGCTCCCCTTCTTTCTCTCTCAAAAATTGTCTCTCTCTCTCTCTCTCTCTCTCTCTCAGTTCCCTTTATTTTCTCTTTTTGCTGATCCCCTTCTCTTTCCTTTTCCCCCTTATTTCGGCACCCCCTCCTCGGGTATTTATAGGCAGAGGAGGAGAGGGCCACCTTACCCCTGTCATGGCGCAGGGTAAGGTGAGCTGGGGAGTTGCTCGCAGGGCATGGCTCCCCTGACTTTTTTCATCATTGTGGCGTGGTGGCAGGGCCTGTGTTGGCATGGGTCGTTGCCAGGTTTCTTGGGCAAGTGGGGTGGAGAGAGGGAGAAGCAAAATGCAGGGGAAAACAGCTCTTTCTTCCTCTGTTCTCTGCGTGTTCAGGAGAAGAAGAAGGCTTATGATGTCGTTCAAAACGGCACTGTTTGCTTATTCCTTTTTTTTGAAACAGTGCACGAAACGACATCGTTTTACCCAAAACGCGCCATTTCATTTAAAAGGGAATGGCGCCAAAATGTGTCAAATTCAAAACTAGGCCTTCAATTTGCGCGCATTTTTCATTTTGGTCCTTGGTCTCGGATTTCTGCAATTAAGTCCCTAATTGGCCATCAAACTTTAATATTTATGCAATAAAGCCCCTAATTGGACCAAATTAACTCTCAAAAATTATAATTTGACCCCAGAACTTTAATTTCTTCCAATTAAAGCCCAAATTAACTTTAAAATCAATTTTTCTTGCAATCGAAACCTCCATAAATTCAATTAAACCTTCAATAAAATTTAATTGAGTCCATAAATATCTAATTTAAGACTTTTCCTCCTCAAATCAAATTTTCTTCATCAACGGGGCTCTCATCAGTCAACAATATACTGTCAAATTTCAATCTTAGTATTTTTGAACCTCCTCAACCAATTTTTGACCATTTTCGGGGCGCTCTGGTATCCTCTTTTCACTGCTATTATTTTTTGATAATATTTTTTTATTTTTTTTTGTATTTTGTGCGGAGACTCAAAAATGGATTACAACATAAAAAAAATAATAAAAACATCATATTTTAGGTAGCCACTATAAGTTACAATTTTTCATTGATAGACAGTGTTCATTTTGTGAATGTGTTATAAAAATTCACTGATGAAGGAATATGTCTATAACAATCCCTTAAAAAGTTGAGAAATTAAAAAAAAAAGCAATAAATTACAAATAAAAATTGGGATGTGTTCACAATTTCTTGATAATTTAAAATTTTAATTATTTTTAAATTTTTTTAATATACTTATATTAAAAATAAATTTTAAAAATTTACAAATATTAGTACAATTTTTTTTTTAAAAAAATACTTTAAAAAATAAAACAACTACACCTTTATAAAAAAGAAAACAAAGCCCTGATGACTATTGAAACGTCCCCATCCTAAAAAAACAAAAATTCTGACATAATCCACTGATTTGCTGAAACGTCCCCACACACGTAAACCTGTAGCGTGCCGAAACGCCCGTGGAGCACTGCAAAAGCTGGAATAACAAATGAATCTTTTGTTCTGGCAAAGATGCGACTATTCTAAAGAAGTTGAGGAAGACGAAGAAGCAGGGTGAGTTAACACACAAATGAAAGAACTTCACTTTCACTTTCTATTCCAATCTTATTTTAATTAGCGGTCATTAAGTTTCACTAATCTAACCTTAATTATTACTGTTTGGTGGCTAAACACGAAAAAAATATTAATTAAAAGGACTATAAGAACTTGGGATCTGGTTCGTTTTTTAACAACTGGCGCTATTGACCCTTCAACAAAAGGGCACTCCTCCTTTCCTTTGCTGCGTTTTCTTTCCCTGTTTATGTAGAGAGCTAGCGTGTATTACTGAAAAAAGCAACCACACCTCTGCCCCTGTCTCTGGTAACTTTCTGGGACTTTGATTTGTTTCTTTTGGCTGTTATGGTAGAAATTTTTATGTGGGGTTTGTGTGAATATGGTGTCGGTTGCTTCTTGTTGGCAAAAAAGAGATTTGTGTGGTCGTGATTGGCGATTAAATTGATTTCTTTTTAGTATATTGCATGTTGGTTTTGGCAATTATTTCATTCGGGAATTCTTCTTTCTTTCTTAGTGGGATCTGTGTGAAATTAGAGTGTTGTTTCATACTTGTTTGGAAAGTAAGTAAACAGTTAATCATTAATGTATGATTTTATCTCTGTTTCTTTATTGAAGGATTTTGTTTTTTCTTCTTTTTTCCTGCAAGTGGGAATTCCTTCTTTTTGTATATTTTATAACTTCTTGTTTTGTTTGTCTCTACATCCTTTGTCTTTTGTAAAATGCCTTCAATCTTTTTAATTCTGTTGTTTCTCAAGAACATTCATTGCGTTGAATGCAATACTATACAGTTTTTATTTTTATTTTTCATTGATGTTTTAATTTTTGAGTCTCCGCTCAATGTTGATAAACCTGTACTGTGAACTGCTTGCTGCTTCAGTGTATAGATCGAAGAATTTATTCCAATTGATCTGCTTTTTTCATTGTACAATAACATAGTTGAACTGTCTTCAATTTCTGTTAACAATGCAGCTGCATTTCAATCACGTTTACTACAATAGATTTGATTACTGGTTGTATTTAAAGAGTTAGTGCTTTGGTTATTAAGTTCATCTATGTTTATGAAATGTACTTCATCTTTATTTAAGTGAAGGATTGGAAACGATGTGCAGGGATGATATTGAGTATTGAAAGTCAGCTAGCGTGTTTAATCGAGTTGTTTTCCGATGGGCCAAGAATTTCGATATCCCTGTCCAATAGAAATTGGGAAATTGCTATGGTTTATAGGAGTGATAGTAGCTGTGGTGTTAACATTCCAACATTTTGAATTGCCATATGGAAACATTATATCATCTTTGTCTTCTGCTCAAAAGGATCTAGGAGCAGGAAATAGTAGCTTGTTACCTCATGGTGCCTCTTCAACACATGAAATGTTTAGCAATATGACTCAATCAAATGGTTTGAACTACACTGCTGGTGGTCAAGAGACTGGTGATAATCATGGAACTGAAACCCCAGCAAATGTAAATAATGGTGTTGTATCAGAAGGAAGCAGAGGCATGAATGAGTCGTCTCTGGTGGCCAGCCGGGGAGAGGAGTCTTCACTGGATGAGTTGGTAGATACAAATACAAATTCCACACTCTATGTAAATAATGATGTTGGATCAGAAGGCATCAAAGGCTTGAACAAGTCCTCGGGAATAGACAACCATGGAAGGGAATCTTCACCTGAGCAGTTGCTAGATCAAAATGAAAATTCCACACTGGAACTCAACCGTTCTGGTAATGGATCTGCTTCAATAGAAATTGACAGAAGCCTTGCTCGAGAAAACATCACTTCCACATCAGAAAATATAGGAACCTCACAAGCTGGAATTACACCTATTGTGCCAGCATTACCACCAGTGGATTCCCCATCTAATATAGCAATCCCAAGGAATGCAGAGCCTAGCACTATAGCTCCTGTTGTTCCTGTTGAGTCGAATACATCTAAGACGGATAAAGATGCATCACCTGGTTTAGAAAATGATGGGAAAGCAGGGGAACAGTTGAATAATTCTACTTCATTGCAGAATAATACTTCTGTGACTTCTGTTCGTGAGGTGAAGAAAGAACCTCATACGCCTTCTGCAGCAGTGATTTCAATTTCTGAGATGAACAATTTGCAGCTTCAAAGTTGGTCTTCTCCTATTTCAAGAGTATGTATAAAATTCTGCTCTGAATTACATAAGGGATTAACTTTTTTGAGTTAGTTACATTAACTTTTCTCTTCTTGCTGCCAATTTATTTGTAGAGACCACGATGGCCTTCAGCAGTAGACCAAGAGCTGCTAAATGCAAAATCACAGATTCAGAAGGCACCTCTTGTGGAGAGTGATTCCATGCTTTATGCTCCTCTTTATCGGAATATCTCCATGTTCAAAAAGTAAGCTCATTAAAATTGAAAGCCTCCCTTCTGCTTTAAGTGCGCATGCACACATAATTTGTTCTATTCTTAAAGATACACACTTTTCATGCTAGCAGTTTGCCCATGAACATAGCAATTAGAGTAGCTCAAGCAAAAACATTCAAGCGAAGAGGATTAGATAGTAAAGTTTTGCAACTTTTATTGCAGGAGCTATGAATTAATGGAGGACATCCTGAAAGTATATATCTACAAGGAAGGAGAAAGGCCTATATTACATCAGCCCCCGCTCAAGGGTATATATGCTTCTGAGGGATGGTTCATGAAACTGCTAGAGGCTAACAAAAAATTTGTTACAAAAGACCCCAAAAAATCCCACCTGTTTTACTTACCTTTCAGTTCTCGAAACTTGGAGGTAAATTTGTATGTTCCTAATTCACACAGTCATAAGAACCTTATACAATATTTGAAGAACTACTTGGATATGATCTCGGCAAAATATCCTTTTTGGAACAGAACTCGAGGTGCTGATCATTTTCTTGTTGCTTGTCATGACTGGGTAGGCTCTTCATGCTTCCTTTAGATTTACAATTTTCCATTTGAATGAATCTTGAAGCTTTTCAAGTCACGCAGCATTTAAAGTAATGCCATCTCCTTTTATGTAATATTTAGTAATCTTTTTTGGTTTCTTAAAGTATTTTCTTGTGTGAAAACTATTTGTTGCATGTCATGGTTCACATAAGATTATTGGGTGATGACCAGTACAATTTTCTTTCTTGGACTTTTTACCTGTTACTTCTTGAGTTTACGATATTGTAGTGTATTTTTGTCCTAAAGGCTGGATGTGTAAGTTGAAAATCCGCACATAGCCAACTGGAATGATTTTCAGTTTTTAGGACAACCTAATCACATCAATTCTGTTGCCTAATAACCATGTTTTTCTCAGGCGCCAAGTGAAACAAGACAACATATGGCCAATTGCATTAGAGCCCTCTG
>Ga0325404_1003471_pt1 | contig 16790 bp, 16 predicted proteins | sample PopdelMetagenome_18_FD_205664 | JGI IMG/M metagenome (GOLD analysis project Ga0325404, IMG submission 205664) | Populus deltoides microbial communities from Bellville, Georgia, United States - Xylem-Control-R1 | ecosystem: Host-associated > Plants > Phyllosphere > Stem > Wood/Secondary xylem... | reverse complement strand
TAACAAATTCACTTGAGACCATTTGTAAGCAAATCTTCATTTGATCTTGAGTTGAGTTTACCAAGATATGATCGACTGCTAGATGAACACATTCTTGATCGATGGAATATTTATTGATAAGTAGTAAATGTTCTGCTATCATGTTGTTCAGTCGACTCCTTTGAAGCTGACCGGTGATCTACTGATAGCATGTTAACTGGAGAGCTAGTGATGTAGTAGGCAGCTAAAGACAACCAAGATTCGTTATGAGTCAAATAACGAATAATTACCAGCAAAAGTGACCACCTAAACTTCAGTTTTTTAAAAGTAGAGTGGGACAACTTAGAAGTGAGAGTTTTTTGGAAAAATTGGATCATTGAGACATATTAAACAAAATAAAAACAATGCTGCTTTTACCTATAGAATTTCTCATAAATAATTTCTTAAATTATGAGATGACACACGTCTTTCAGGAAAATTAGTAATGATTTTGCATATTTTGCTCGGAATCAAAGACAAGAAATGTTGTAAGAAATGCACAAAAGAAAATTGAAATTAAAAATGTAGGGAGAGATCAACGCATTACAAAGCTACTGACTTGCTGGTTGGCTTCTTTCACCCAGCAAGAAAACTTCCTTCTGGCTCGATCTCCTACTATCGCAGGTAGTGAATTTCTCTTACAGTTTTTCAAAGTTTCTCGTAAGAATTCCTTTATTGGCTTTAGCTCCTCCATTATTGCTGCTGGTTAAGGGTTTGATCATTAGAATGGATGAGGCAGCTCTGAAATAAGAGATATACAGCATGCTAGAAAACATATGGCATGTTTCATTTTAACATGGATGGATGCCTCTCTTATCCTACCTTACCTTTCTAAGTGTATATGAGACGGCAATCAAATATAATTTTCTCTTAAAAACAACAACTATCATAATACAAATCGCTACCTGTCTCCAAGGAGTTCTGCTCAAGCCTCCAAAGTTAGACGGAGCCTATATTTAAAAAAATCCGCCATGCAAGTTCCATATTCTACTAATGAAGTTGATTAGCCTCTAAAATGTACTGTTGCCTGGCTATTTCTTTACAGGAAATTGGAAAACAAAATGATGCAATCGAAGTTGCTCAAGATGCTGACATTCAGTTGGCAATGGTGAATGGTTCACGACTAACCGATGGAAATAGTAAACGAAGGAGGAGATCTGCTGAAGTCTAGAAAGCCTTCAGTAAAGCTCGAGAAGATGGATGCCGCTTGGCCTGTGTAAAGTTTGTAAGATGAAGTGTCCTGGAGGAAGTAAGAACGGGGACTTCAAATCTTCACAAACATATGAGAAATTGTTTCAGAGATAGGCAGCATACAGAACAACAGCCTGATTTTGTTGACATAAGTAATCTAATACCTCATGTGATCGGCTGCAATTCTGCATTTAACCAAGAAAGGTATTTTTAATATAAAAAATATTTTAATATATTTTTAATTAAAAAATATATAAAAAAAACATTATCTAACATATCATTGAATACAATGATTATGAACATGATGAGAGATTATTTTTTCATTTTTAATTTTGTGATTTTGTGCATGTCCCATCAATGGTGTCATGAAAAATCAAATTTAGGATACATATGAAAAAAAAAGTTTAATAATTATTTCCTTCTTAGTATCATTGTAGTTTTTGTTTTTTATTTTATTTTATAAAGTTTAACAAGATATTAATAACCAGAAAAATAGCTTTAAACGAATTATCAATTGGAGACATTAAAAAAAATATTAAGATTGTGATAGAATTTATTTTTAAAAATATTTTTTAAATTATTTTTTATTTGAAAAAAAATATTAAATTAATGTTTTTTAAATATTTTTTTATATACTAATATTAAAAATTAAAAATATTTTAAAAGAACATTATCCACTACATCACCAAAATACACTAATTACGAATATCACAGGAGATTATTTTTTCCTCACATTTACCGCTAATTTCTTACATTTCATGCATTTTGGTTTATGCTCAAGCTAGCCACTTACAATATCGAGTTGTATTTACATTAAAAAAATGAAATTATATATCTTCTCTTAAAAGTTTGAAATAAAAGTCAGCATTAATATTTAATTTTAGAATGGCTAATTAAACCCATTAATTGCCTGTATTTGTTTTATAGAATATTGAAATTGTTTTTTATTTTTTAAAATTTATTTTTAATATTTACACTAAAAAAATTCAAAAATATTTTAACAGCAATGTTAAACATTTTTCATCTATAATATTTTAGGCAAAGTAAAATGATCCTAGTCTAAACAAAAGACTGAGACAAGACTAATTGTGATGCAAAAAGACATGATTATTTATTTGAATAATTTTATATGACTTTTCAGCTTATAAAATAAATAATCACAAGTCCTGTCTTATAAATATGATATTGTAATGCAAAAAGACATGGTAAAATAATTTATTTAATAAGCAATATCATAAAATAAATAATCATTACAATATCATGTCCTTTTGCATTACAGTATCATATTTATAAGACTTTTAAATATGGTTGACAGTTGGCATAAAGCTGTTTCCTGAAAAAAAAAAATAGAAAAGAAAAATTATTCGATAAATACTTATGTAGAATTTATAATGTCAGTTTTTATACTAACATTTCTTCTGTGAAAAAATCATGAACAAACACCATCTGTTGGAAAAATGGTTGTCGTAATTTTTTATCAGTATTTACATTAGTATTCCGTCTGTGATTATGTTACTGATAAAATCACGAACAAAAACTATTTGTTAGAAAATGGTCATCGGTAATTTCTGGTTTGTCAATAAGTCTTTCATTACTAAATTATTGATGGCTTTACAGACAAACCATGCATGCCAAAAAAATAATTATACGCTTCAATCTGTTAGTAACCCTGCTAGTACATACTATTTAGCAGATCACTTACAAAATAACCATATATAATTCCATCTTTAATTAATCCATCGCTAATTCTCTCAGTATTATATAGCATATCGCCAACAAGATAACCATATGTAATTTCATTAGTGAATTGCAGTAGCTTTTGCATTGCTTCTTCTCAAACTCTCTGGAATATAACGCTATACTTATTCTATCGGGTAGTTAATAGTTGCATTGATATTTTTCATAATTCTTTTCTATCTCTCTGGAATATATTGATGGAATAAGTCCGTCGGTAACCTGTCAGTAATAATTTAAAGATATATTTTTTAAAAAATCTATTAAACAAAAATATAAAATAATTTAAAAAATTACATTGATATAAAATTCAAATATTTATTAAAAATCAATTATCTTAATATAAAAATCAAATATTTATTACAAATTTATATATTCAAATACAATGAAACTAGAATAGAGGCGGTGCTGGAGGAGGAGGAGAGGGCTGGTTGTCCTTGGGATCGTGGGGCCAATAAAAGGGTGCACATGTATCATCCATATGTGGTCTCATATCCATGATCATTCGGTGGATCGAGTTCTCTATAACCCACGTAAAGTTGTTCATATTTTTCTTTGGGATGAGTTGTATGTTCTTGTACTCCTTAATCTAACAAGGTCGTGAACTCTGGAGACTGAGTGCTTAGGACTGATTATGAGCACCCAATGATTTAAACAATACGAGTCATCCACAACTTTTCGATCATAGTGTTAGAGAGTCCATATACATGATTTCTATCGGGTCCATCAGATGATCCTGCCTCCAATTATAAATCCGAATTGAAATCCGGGTGGGTCGAAGGATCGTTCTTGTATCTCTCATTCAACCAATTGTTATATGTCTCTTGAAAATAAAATGATACAATCATCAAATTCAAGTAAATAATAACTTAAGAAAAACATTACTGAAAACCAACATACCACAAAGTGTTTAGCTTGACTATCGACGAACTGTTGCATCCTTTTTTGGCGGCCATTACTCCACACATGTGTTTTCACAAAAAAAGCTTCATTTGGCTTAGCGCACATCCAAAAGCCCTAGCATACAAGATAAAAATGTTGTAAGTAATATATTTATAAAAAACAACAAATTAAAAAAAATGGATGCAATCAACAAAATCCTACTATCCGCTTCATATGCAAAACGAACAAAACTGCTGGTGTACATGGTAACAGAACCATGAATTTGCTGGCTACAATTCCCCGCAACAAACTGTGATCGTCGCGTGAAATGCTTGAATGTCACATATTGAATGTATTCCACCCATATAGTCTCTAAGATAATGGCGACCTAAAATCCTTTCAAATTGTTACGTCATTCCAGCCTGGTAGAGTGCTTTCTTTCACATATTTTTTAGATATTTTTTGTGTCTTATATAAAAAAGCATACAACGTATATGGTACAAATGAATTATCTATAAGTAAATGATAAATAAATTTTTAATATTTGAAATAAAAAAATTATCATGATTTCGATGTTACCTAGTTGCAACATGATTCTTCTAAATCCTCCTCGCAACATTATCATTTGTTTTATCCCACTTAAATTTTGTCTTATATTTGTGGATGAATGGATCCCGCTATGAAGGGACCCTCCTCTACATTGCGACATCGCACTCGATAAGGCAGCATCATGAGTTGATGCATGTGTGTCTTCTTGATCGGTACCTAATGACTCGTGGTTATCATTATCGCTGCCAGAAGAACTAACAGGGATCCTTTTGTTTTTTTTTTGTTTTTTTTTCAAAATTATCTTTTTTTATTTTATTTTTTAATATTAAGCTGGTTAAGAATTTAGCTTTGTAGTTTAATTTTTCTTGAAAACATTATGGATTGCAATAGTGTTGCTCCTTATAATTTTTTAAAATTTTTTTTATGATTTTTTCTATAAATCCATGACAACGCACAAACATACCATAAACTCGTGACAGTGCGCGAGCATGGCAACTAGTCTTGTTTTAAAGGCCGTTTGGTGTTGCTTTCTACCTTGCTTTAAAAAAAAAACAAAAAAGAAAAGAAAACATAGGGTTAAAAAACAATACCAAGTCAATAGAATAAAAAACATATATATATATATATATATAAATAATATTTTTTTTTATTTTATCCGTTGCGAAGCACAGATCAACATACTAAGGTCATGTTTGTTTGCTGGAAAGTAGTTTTCTTTTGGAAAGTGAATTCCAGAAAAGTAAATTATTTTTCGATGTTTGGTAGTGTCATGAAAAATAAGTTGGAAAACACTTTCCAGTGTTTGGTTATGTCATGGAAAATGAGCTGAAAAATGACTTATTAATGTTTTATTTTTTTCAAGTTTATTAAAATAATGAGAAACAAATCTTACAAATTAAAAAGTTAAATGAGAATGAAATTGAAAAAAAAATATAATTTCATAAATTATCTTAAATAAAATAAATAATAATCAAAATAATAGAGATCAAATCTAAAAAATAAAAAAATTGAAAGATGAAGATATTAAAATAATAATAATTAACATTTCATAAATTATTTTAAATAAAATAAGTAATAATCAAAAGAATGAGGAACAAATTTGATAGATAAAAAATTTCAATTAAAAATGATAAGGAAAAATCAAATAAAAATTATAAAAATAAGGACCAAAATTAATATAAAAATTAAATTCTAAGAGATGAAATTGAAAAAAAATATTCAAAATAATATATATATATATATAGCAATCAAAAGTTTGAGGACCATATTTGATATAATCAGCAAATAATATGACATTTCTAAATTTTCACAACTTCTTGAAAGTGTTTTTCGTTCAAAATAAAAGGAAAATACTTTTCTGAAATTTTTCTTTGACTGAAAAGTATTTTCTGTTGACCAAAAAATATTTTCTGTTAATTAATTTTTTTTAATAAGTATAAAAAAATTTATAAAATAATTTTTCAAAACATAAGGATATAAACTAAAATGAAAGAGGTTTGAACTGTGCCATATCTAGCTATCTAAAGAATTGTGGCCTAGTAAATAGGAATTACTCATGTGCATTAATTTGATTGTGAAAGTCAACAAATGATAAGACATGTTGAAAGTCGGTACAAATGGTTTAGATGGGAGAGGGGCTTCCAAATGATTGCTAGACTTTGAGTATTTCCTTAATCAACTTCAAATACTAGACTATTCCATTCGTACTTTTGTTTGAAGTTAACAAAGAGTGGGGTTCGATAAAGCTACCTGTGAATGCATAAATATTTACCAATGTTGAGACCACTGCATTTACACGTACGTGATGCCTTAATTTACCTGTTCAAACCATAGTTTTTAGACCCGATTCAGTTCAAGATCCTGGTTCCGGGTTTTGACCAGGTCACACAAGTTAATTTTTTTAATTAAAATGACGTCGTTTTAGTAAAAAAAAAAGTCAATGGATTGCAACTGAGTTTTTGACCGGGTCTTGTCGAGTCAACCATGTCGCCGGGTCAACCTGCCAAGTCACCCGAGTCACATCGGGTTTTTTCTTTCTCTATTTTTTCTTCAACCTGATCCAGTTCCAACCCCGGGTAGATCCGCTAGGTCGGGCTGGATTTCCAAACTATAGTTCAAACCATTAAATGACAAATAAAGTTAGGAAATATTTTTAATTTGGGTGTATCAACTTAATTTTTCATTTCAATCACATAAAATGCTTCTTATTCATTCATCAATTCTATCATAACTGGTCTCACTCAATCCATGACCTGACTTAATGGTGACCACGTGCAATGACCAATAATTTATTGTGATTTGTGCAATCATCCCATAATGGTTCTTCAGAATCTTTCAAAAGATCAATAAACCTGGCTGTGTCTACATTAAATTCTTCATCTATGATTCAACATTGACCTGTATGACCCTGATTCATTCTCATCGCATTCATAACCATATTACTATAAGGATTACTATTGTCATATACAACTTCATGTACTTTGCTAGTACTAGAAGTTGACACAATCATCCTCTCTATCATGGTTTAATGAGGAACATATGATTTTCCATGTGCGTACACATGTATTACTACATGAATCTTTTTATAGAAAATACATTGTTATAATATCTGGATCGAGAAACTTTTTATTTTTACACCTCTTGTATAGAAATCTAATATTGCCTCTACTAATATTCATCGGATTAAATATTGCGTGATTAATAAAACCCTGAAATCCTATTATAATAATCCATCCCCTGCAATATTTGAGGTGAATCTCAATACATCCATGAATGATCATTCCTCACTTCTATCAAATCTATATAAATGCAAATTTGTACATGTAATAATGACAATATATAATAATTAATTACATTAATTAAATAAATTTATAAAAATATTAATTTAACTTAAATTTATTCAATCTATTTTAATAATTTTAATAATTCATTATCAATTATATGCATAAATACAAAAATATATATATATATATATATAAAACAGAAATTACAACTTAAGAATAAAATTAATAAAATATAAAAAGTACATTATATCCCCATTGGCCATTGCCTAAAACACCATCATCATCCCTCTTTCTTTTGCATGTATAAGACGACATATTGGAAGTAATACTAATCACTTTAGGGAGTAGGGATCTGGAGTAGGTACGTATCCTTGCTAGGTAGCATCGTTGAGCTGGCTCATGGTCATCAATGGAGATGCGATGATGATGAAGAACGCAGTGACACCAAGGCCGATGGCAACTTTCCCTAACATTCTGGATGCAACAGGGAACTTTTTTCTTATAAGCTGCGAAACAATGAGAGAAACAAAGGTAAGTGTGATACTGACAAGGCGCAAGCAGAACTTAAGATTGGGTTTTGAATGTTGATTATTTTTTTCATATGCAAGATCAATTTCCAGAGCTGCAGCGAAACAGAAAGCCACGAGTATCTTTTCCCATGGCACCCTCTTATTAACACCGCTCTCTGTATTGGTTGGTTTCTCGTTGATTGCAATGGAAAGCTGCTCTTGCTGTTGGTGTGTACGTTCTTGGTTGACAGCAGGAGAAAGTACTTGTGGTGGTGTTTCTGGTAACAGCGACTCCGGATCCGTCGCTGGAGAAGAAGGCTGTAAATTTGATGGTTGTGAGGTTTCTTGGTTGACGGTAAGAGAGAGTTGTATTTCTGCTAGCTGCGAATTCAAAGTACCCACCGAAGAAGAAAATGGCGGTGCATCTCTACCACATACCAGCTGGGACAGATATGTTGCTGCTGAAGCATAGATACTTTGTGCTGTGCCCATGACTGTGTACTAGAAAATATGTTTTGCAGAATCATGAATTTATATTTTATAGAGATGTGTACTGTTTGGATTTGGAAGGAGGGGAGACGGGGAACGGGGAACGGCCTTGGAAACGCGGGTTGTAGGGGGACGGGACGGGACGCGAGACGGGACGGGACGGGACGGGACGCGAGACGAGACGGGACGGGGGACGGGACGGGACGGGGGACTGGGAATCATGTAGGTATTTTATATAAGACCGTATTGGAATCATCAGACTAAGCCAACGAACTCTTTTTTTTTTTTTATTCTAAGAAGAATAGTTTTGGATTAACTTATTATAAGTCAACTAAAATTAAATCTTTTTCCGGATAATTTGAAAGATGCTAACACTTATATCTAAATAATCTATATATAATATATAATGGTTAGTTATTTTTTCTTTCAGCCAGTTTCTATGAAGACTTTCTTTTAAGACTTTTCCAACCGATTGTCAATTATGAATTTACTTCTTAAAGAATTATTAAGGCCCTGAAGTCCTGGGAAAAGAGATAAATTCTATTCAATCTATCTCTAAATATTTTCATGACTTTTCCAAATGTTGGTTTAAATTTTGAAGAAAAGATACAAAATAACAGGGTAGAAACAGATGAGCCTCATGAACAGGTATGCTTCGCCACTGCATCTTTGTTGTTTGGGTGCTAAAATGATTCTCGTTCTTCAAAAATCAGTTTGTAATTTGTCAGCTCTCCATCATTGGGTCTCATGAAGCAGAGTTGCCGAACATCTCACCTATGGCTGTTTTTGAGAGCCCTTCACCACATTCAAACAGAATGATAACAAATGAGCCTAATGAACACTTTAGAAATCAGTTTGTGCAAAATCGTGACATATGTGCGGATCTCTGGCTCTAGCTAACTATACTCAATTGACTCTTGATTGCTATTCGGAAAATGTGCAGGTAATTAACATGGCTTCTAACACATTTGTTCTCGGTCATAATTCTACCAATTACGGCATGTTTTGCTTTAACATGGGAAGATGTCCTCTGCCTTATCTACATGTCTACTGCCTGTTCCATGATGGTGTATACATTCCACGAAGCTTGCATGAACTATCACTTGATTATTTCTTGATGGGAAGTCAGGGAACAAAATGCTACAGTTGAACTTGATGTTTATGGCAAGAAGCAGGTGGGAGAAACGCACGATACGCAGCAGAGCAAGAGGATTATTAATAAACGAAAAAAGAATGATACTCAGTGTATATTAGAGAATAATATAATTAATCATATCTTGAAAATCTTAATTAATAGTTTAAATTTTTAGATTGAGATGGTTCTTTAACATGGTATCAGAGCTTTAAGGACTAAGCGGTCACGAGTTCGAATCTCACCATCCTCATTTATTTGATAAAAATTAAGCACAATGTAATGTGAATTTGTTCAAGTTTCAAGCTTAAAGAGATTTTACTTGAAAGGATATGTTAGAAAATAATATAAATCATATCTTTAGACCTTTTCTAACAGTTTAAGATTTTAAATTGAGATGTTTCTTTAGCAATATACTCCTCAACCAAGAAAAACTACATCGGTAGTTTGGAAGTTTTTCAGTAAGGTTCAAGAAAATGGTGAGGTACATGCCAAATGCCCAGTTTGCAAGAAAGAGCTCTGTGCTAAAAGCAGGAATGGAACTACAAGCCTACACAGACACGGTTGTTTTAAAGATTGGAAGAAAGATGAAAAACAACAGTCAGTTTCTAATGTCGAGTCTAGTGCTAAAGCAAACCCAAAAAACAAGGCTTCACCAAAGATTGGAGCTGGTGCTCCTCCACAAGCAAAGAGGAGAAAGCTAGTAGCAAATGTAGGAGAGGAAAGAGAGGAAGAAGAAACTTCTAGTGCTAGTATGTTACGTTATCTGTAATTTGTCATTATTCTTTATCTTGTCTTTATTTGTCTTACTATGCCCTTTATGAATTTACTATATGTTCTGTATCTTCTTGTTGATGAAGCTACAAATGCTATTGTTATGGCTGAGGAGCAATATCCTATTGTTTCAGGCATCGGTCAAGCAGCAGTTTCTGGTCTCGCTCATGACCAAGTACAAGAATTAACAGTACAAGATGATTATACTGCAAAAGAAACACCTGGAAGAGGTCTCAAGGATCAGGAGCGTCATCTCGTATCTGGCTGTATTATTGAGGTATTGTTGATATCATCTTTCTCTTTCAACTTTGTTTATGTTTTTTTTCTTGCGATATTGGTTGTTGAAGCAATCTTTCTGTAGCCGCTGCCAACTGAAACTCAGAGTTCTGGCCAACAAGCCACTAGTATGGCCATTGATGGTACTGGAGGAGTTCCTCAAGTTGAATGCACTAAGATGGATCTTACTGCAGAAGGTAACTCCATCCAGCACAAGCCTTGTACAACTCTTCTTTCAAACTAGTACTATGTTAAAGTTTCTTCTGCTTTCCATGTTCCAGATGGTAATCTGGCTACAAGCACAACTTCTTCTATCGCAACTACTCCTGGTTTTGCAGTTATTTCTGCTGCATCTGAACTTAGGATCTTTTTGTCTCAGTCACCCCAAGTGTTGCTTTCTCCTACTGAAAATGATAGGTTCTGCTCCCTTTTAAATGCTGAAATCAATGCCGCCAGTAACGAATGTAAGAAGCTCCGCATGGGAGTGTTCTTGGCGAAAGTACGTCGGTTCAAGGGGGCAATTGCTACTTGCCCCCTTAGTTCACGAACAGAAATTCACATGACAAATTCACATGACACCAGTTTAGGTCAGCAACAAATTTTCATTTGATCTTGAGTTAAGATTACTACTGCTAGATTAGCACATTCTTGATCGATAGAATATTTGCTGATAAGTTAATTACAATATGAAATTCTTGAGTTAATTTACAATATGAAATTCTTGTTAATTTAAAGTTCTGGATGGTTTTTGAACATTACGTGATTCTCTTGTTCATGCTCAGATTACTAGGGAAACGATCCCATGGCAAATGAGTGTAGTAAAAACTACATGCTACAGTAATAGCTAATAGGACCTCCATTGATGAGTGAGATTCAGGGGCACCCAGTGAGCATGAATGATGAGTTCTCTTTCTGCTTAAACGAGCGGCTTAATTGGACATGACAGGATAATTTCTCTTTCTGGCTGTAACTGATACTGGAAATTGGTAGGAAGACAGATGAATTGGATAGTTAGCTGTTGACCCCATGGTTTTGGTAGGAACTTTCCTGGTTAGTGGTTTTAATTTTCATGGAAATTTCCCCTAGCGCAGTGGTCATAGAGGAGATCCTTTTCTTGGTGTATCAGGCTTCAGGAAATTTAATGGAAAAGAGATTCCTTTCAATTGTAATACTGCTCAAGCAATCGTCACTCTCTCTCTCTCTCTCTCTCTCTTCTTGAGCATCTGTGCATTGTTTTTTCCTCACGCGTTCCGTGAAGGAGCCAAAACAAGGAGAAAGCGTGTCTGCTCGCCGATTTGATTTTTATTTTTATTTTGTTTCTAATTCCTTTATAGATTTTTTTTAAATTTAATTTAGGACTTCAACTTGGCACTTATTTGCCTGGAAACAAGAAAAAAAAAAACCCCATAAACTCACCCAATAAGCCAAGAAAATTAAATTTATTAATAATCAGTAATAACTTTCACATTTTATATTATTATCTTTACCAAAAAAAAAAAAAAACCCCTAATAATAGTTACACATATCCCATGTTATTAAATACAAACCCCCATATGAAAGTAGGGCTGTAAAGAACCTAAGGTCATGTTGTTTTTTACATTTAAAAAGTGTTTTAAAAAAATTATTATTTTTTTTAAATTAATAATTATTTTATATTTTTATATTATTTTGATACACTGATATCAAAAATAATTTTTAAAATAAAAAATTATTATTTTTATATATTTCCGAGTAAAAAAAACTTTGAAAAACAATCAGAACTAAATTTTCAAATAGATTTTAAATCAATTTAAATATTATAAAATTAGTTTATAAATATTAAATCATTTTCCAGTTGAGCTCTAAGATTATAACAAGCTTTAAAATAATATTCAAGCCATGTTTGTTGTTTTTTTAATCAAGCTCGAGTTTGCTTGGAAACAAAAACAATACAAACATTTTACAACGATTATTATAAAAATAAAAATAATTCTTTTATCTCAATATTATATGTATTAAACTTCATTTGAATGTTAAAATCATTTAGTACTTCATCTTACATATATTTTATAATTAATTTGCACTTGTTGTATGATAAATTATTGTGTTTTAATAATCTTTTTAAAATATATTTTATATTCATAAATATTTAAAGCCGAATAGAAAATTACTCAATATTATTCATGAAAATAACTTTTTAGTAATTTTGCTTCTTTTTTTTTTCCAATCCTATATAAAACATAAGAGTGACTAGTAGAGAATAGACTCGTATTAGCAACAAAACTCCCAAGTCAATCAAATTCTCTTCCTCTCTCTCTATTCTAGACTTTCCGTCTCCGTCTCCGTCTCCGTCTCCGTCTCTCTGAATCGATTTTTGTTGAATTCAATCGATGGCGGATCTGGAGAAGAAAGCCAAAGAAGCATTCATCGACGATCACTTCGAGTTAGCCGTCGATCTCTACACCCAAGCCATCGCTCTTAACCCTACCAATCCTGACCTCCTCGCTGACCGTGCTCAGGCCAATATCAAACTCAACAGTCTCACCGGTATGCTTAACTAACCCTCGCTCCACCACCACCACAACATCAACCCCTCTCTCTCCTTTATATCGCTTCACTTTCTCTCGCTTGCTCTCTGTTTTTTTAATCCTAGTTTTACGATTTCTTGTTCATATTCTGTGTTAATTAGTTATTAATAAATCGTAACAGAATTGTGAATTTTTTTAATATGTAATTGTGAATTAATGAAGGTTTGATTAATTTATTGATTTTAGTAATGAGAGACTATTTATCAAAAATAAAATAAAATAATAATGAGACTGAAAGTTTGTTTGTATTTTGGTATGTTTTTGTAGAGGCTGTTGCGGATGCAAGCAAAGCGATTGAGTTGGATCCTTCCATGGCTAAAGCTCACTTGCGGAAAGGGTTAGTTTGTGAATTCGTTTGTTTATTGTTGGATTTGATTTTCGGTTTTTGAGTTAATGAATTTGTGCTTGGGGTTTAGTGGAATTATGAGCGTGGAGTTTGTGGTTTCTTTGTGTTTTGGTGTATAATTGGTGGTGCTTTTGTATGTGTGTGATTGAATTAAAATGTGAGTTTATGATAATTCTGAAGAAAAGTTGGGTTTCTTGTGGTAGTAAAATCGAGATCACAAGCGAGAAGTGATGACTCTGTCTTGAATTCTATTTTGGTTATTCATTATTTCATGGTGTAAGGATTCTGTGTCTTATAAGTAGTGCCCTTGGTTGTACCTCATGCATTTGTACACCTTTCTTCTCATGAATGATCTGATTCTGTTCACTGGATTTTCTGATTGATTTTCCCTTGCCACTATCTCTGTTGCAGTATTGCATGCATGAAACTTGAGGAGTATCAGACAGCTAAGGCAGCGTTGGAAGCAGGAGCATCTTTGGCAACAGAAGAGTCTAGATTCGCTAACTTGATCAAAGAATGTGATGAGCGCATTGCAGGTATGTAGTTCTCTTTTATCATTATCAATGTGAATACTTGGTCCAATTGTTCATTTTTTATTAATCCAAGCAAAATTGTTGAGGATGGTATTAGTGTTTTTAGGAACATTGTTGCTTTTTAATGATCTTGTGAACAAACTTTTCATGTCCTTTCAGAGGAAACTGGTGAGACGAAAAAGCAAGCAGTGGAGGCCTCAGTAAACACTCTTTCCCTAAAAGAAGAGCCAGAAGACATTTCTTGTCAGGCTCCAATGGTAACACCTTCCAAGTCAAAGTACAGGTTAGTGCAAATTTGCGCTTGTGTATCCTTGTGGACACCTCCTATCTCATGGTTTTGATTTTCAAAGGCAATGCTGGTGAAGGATTGCTTTTATCCTGAAACTTTCTAGTATTGTTTCTGATTCTGACTGAATACTACTATTTTTATGTTTTTCTCATGCGAATACGTATTGGGTCTACTGAACTGTACAGGCATGAATTCTACCAAAAGCCAGAAGAGGTGGTTGTGACTATATTTGCAAAGGGCATACCAGCCGACAGTGTTACTGTTGATTTTGGTGAACAGATTGTATGCATGTCAATTAGAAGTCTTTCTCTGTATATTTTTCTGGATACAAGGGGTTGAACTCCTAGATTCTAATGTGCGATGATTGCTTTGCAGTTGAGTGTTCGCATTAATGTTCCCGGTGAAGACGCGTACTATTTTCAAACTCGCTTATTTGGGAAGGTATTGATTGAGATTAATGTTCTGGAATCTACTTCTCTTTTGAGCAGGCTATAATTGTTTGATTCTATAGCATTTACTTGTTTGAAATGAGAGGAATGAAGGGTTATCATAAAATAATCAGCATCTTCTACTACTGCTATTGTTTGAGTCCTTTCCTCTTCTACTTTTGTGTAATACTGTAGGGGAAGCTTTTTCTTGCTACTTATTCTGGATGCCAATTTTGTGCCAACAGATTATACTTGACAAGTGCAAATTTAACGTCTTGTCCACCAAAGTTGAAATCCGTCTCACAAAAGCTGAACCAGGTCTGCACTGGGCATCTCTTGAATACAAGAAGGAGACAGCGGTGGTAAAAAGGATTACTGTTTCCTCTGGTATGTCAAATTGCTAGTAATACATGTGTATCATCTCATATGTTAAATAAGAGGCTAGCAATACATATCTGTATCATCTGATATGTTAAACAAGAGTAAAAGACAACTGTTTATCAATATTAACTGGAGGCTGAACTGATTGTGAAATCCATGCTTCTGAAACATTTTCTTTAACCCCTTCCTCTTGCCCATTGTTGTTTTCAAGGTGATAGATTATGCATGTTACATCTTGCATCATCAAGCTTTAATTGTTATGAATTATAATATTTAATTTAGAACATTTTCTCAGCTAACTTGGTGCTTTATTTAGTGTAGTAAAATTTTTTATACCCAGTATAGGTGAAATTCTCGCAACTAATATTGCAGTTCATTTGTGTAACTAACATCCAAAAGAACCGATGACTTATTATGGGAATGTGCCATGTGTGATGAGATGCATTTCCCAAGGGGTCAGGGCTTGTGCTGGAAATGTTTATATTAGAATTGTGTCGGTAGGATCAGGGATGCTTTAAGCCTCTAAGTGGTAGCTTGAACTTGTGCATGCTGCATGGCCTTGCTAAATTGCTTGCTTTTCATGATGAATGTTGCAGAGATTGCTCATAGGCCTACCTATCCCTCATCAAAACCAAAAAGAGTTGATTGGGACAAGATTGAAGCTGAAGTGAAGAAGGAGGTAATATTTGTTGATTCTGCGCTCATGTTTTGTGCTCATTTCATAACCGAAGCATGAGATATCATTTACGGATTTCAGGAGAAAGAGGAGAAGCTAGATGGGGATGCTGCTTTGAACAAATTTTTCCGAGAAATTTACCAAGATGCTGATGAAGACACAAGAAGAGCCATGCAAAAGTCTTTTGTAAGGCCTTAGAATTAATTATGTTATGCATATGTTTATGGGGTGAAGGAACTGCTTCCTGATGTTTGTTTGTGCTGTCTGCTGTTTTCATAACAACAGGTGGAGTCCAACGGGACGGTGCTGTCGACAAACTGGAAAGAAGTGGGTACTAAGACGGTGGAGGGAAGCCCTCCTGATGGCATGGAGATGAGGAAATGGGAGTACTGAGCCGAGCCGCATGCTGGTTCCGGTAAATGGAAATGTATTGTAACCAAAACAGTGCTCTATTTTGTTAGTCGGTGTTATTTGTTTTGAAGAAAAACTTTGTGCAAAATAGAATAGGTTGACAGCTTGTGTTCCTTCCTTTCTTCACCGCTGCTGTTTAGTACTCCAGAAAACAAACTGTTTCGGTTGTAAAATGTCTCCCTCGCCATCCAGTTTTCATATTGTTGAGTCTACTTGTACTGGTCTTTTTGCCCCTTATTTGATTGTTCAATGCTCATATCCATGTAGTGTCAACATCTCTTTAATTTTATTTTTGTAGCCTTGATTTAAAAAAAAGTCAGCCAAGGGTTGATTTTTAAAATATTATTTGATATAGAAATATGTTAAAATAATATATATATATATATTTTATTTTTTAAAATTTATTATTAATATAATAAATATAATAGTAGTTGATTGGGGTGTGGTGAAGAGGTGTATATTGAACATGCAGTAAAAATAAATAAATAATAATAAACAATCCACGACACGTCGTTTACAAAGCCCAATGCCCCAAAACGACCTCCCTCTCCCATTTCCCTCTCCCTCTTTGATGGTTATTATCTCATCTCTTTTAGTGTCTCACTTGCATTTTTTGAATGAGGGTCAGTCAAGTTAAAACCCATAAGATGCATTTTTTCGGGAGGGTCAGACTTAAGTTCATCACCACCACCACCAACTAACATCAGGGAACAATGCACACATGATGTATGTCTTTAATAAGAATGGAGTTTTGTTTGCTTTATAGAAAATGGAACGTCCTCTTCACACTCTTAATCCTCTGCAAGATCGTAAGCTCATGTT
>Ga0325404_1003469_pt1 | contig 16794 bp, 12 predicted proteins | sample PopdelMetagenome_18_FD_205664 | JGI IMG/M metagenome (GOLD analysis project Ga0325404, IMG submission 205664) | Populus deltoides microbial communities from Bellville, Georgia, United States - Xylem-Control-R1 | ecosystem: Host-associated > Plants > Phyllosphere > Stem > Wood/Secondary xylem... | reverse complement strand
GCCATACATTTCAATCGTCCCCGTGGAAAAGCCTATCAGATTCTGCTGCCCAGGACAAACTGTCGCTACAAACTGATGCAGAGTTTGGTGGCTTGTGGGCTACAAGATTGAAAATATCAGAGCGCAGTAGTGTGTCCAGTGGAGTTTTTTGTTAATGTTATAGGGAGAATACAGCGTGAAGATATATAGAGGTCATGCAAAAAGAGATTTACAGTGAGGATTCTCGGTAAGATTCCTGGGCTCCTTCTACTCGGTGCTTCAGGGGCTGGTGACTTGAATGGATGAACTGTTGATGGAAGGGATGACTAGTTGATGACTTTTGGGACAAATTGAACTGAGTATGGTTGTTTGAAGATTAAAAGATAGGTGCTTGATGTACAGAAAAAAAGTTGACACCCACACAAAAAAATAAAAAATAAAAAAACCAACAATTGATTGCTAATTTAAAAAATTAGAATACTTATCTGAAAAGAGTTTAAATATCATTAACTCAATTATAAAAATCATGAAAGTTTAAATACTTATTATTATCTTCAAAAATCACTAGGACTTGGATTCCACACTTACATACCTTCACCGTTTATAGTTTGCCAATCCCGCCTCACCGGTGACTCTTTTACAGTGAAATCCATCAACAAAAGGCTAGACTTGTGGTAATCGATTTTTTCCAAAACAAAGATATTTTCGAGCTAGTAATCAACCACACGGGTATTCTAAAATAAAGTGAGGCCATATGCCTTTTTTCTCAACTAATGAATGCTATCTAAATCACTGCCATAAAAACGGGGCAGTTCACCGGGGCATTAAGCCCAAAAACATCTTAACGGACAGCAGCTTCAGGTGAAGCTTGCGGATTTTGGATTCGCTAAGGTTGTTATGAAGAGAAAGACTGTGAATGGGATGTGGGGTCACCGTGATATAGAGCGCCTGAGGTTTTGTTGGGGAATGAATATGATGAGAAAGTGGATGCGTGGAGTGCTGCATGGTGTGGTGATGTATATTATGTTGGCGAGGTCTCCTCCGTTTAACGGGAAAACGATTGAAAGAGATCTCTAACGCAATTTTGAGAAAGGATTTGAGGATTCCTGATGAAGTTTTTTAATCGGTTTCAACATTAGTTAGAGATCTTTTGAAGAGGATGTTTTGTAGGGGTCCTGCCAGGAGGTTGTCTGATGAAGGAGGACTAAGTGATCTGCTCTTGTTTCTAATACTTGGAGTTAATTACAGGACATCCATGGTTTTTATTGCTCTAGTAAGATGTATTTGACGAGGGTGAAATTGTAGTAGAGGTTGATGATTCGTGGCTCTTGCATGAGGACTAATAGTTATACTTCATAAAATGTCTGGTTCTGGGGGAGATTCTTCAAGGCCAGAGATTTTTATAGAGCACCACTGCATATTGCTGAGTATCGTGGTGACTGCAACTGCTTCCTTGCTCGACAAGGATGGTGAAGCTGTTTGGTTAACATGTTGGTAATTATGGTGAAACTGATGTTGTTTTTGCATTTTAAACTGTATTTTAAAAATACTTTTGGCTATTTTAATATATTTATGAATAAAACACAATATCTACCTTTTTTCTAAGAAGCCTGGAGTCCATCTTCTTCGATGTCACCGTCTTGACCCATAAAATTCTGCCTAATTTGGACTCGTCATCCTCCTATCTCCTTGTAATTAATGGAGAGAGAAGGGCCCACCAAATCCCCATTAATAAAAAAACAGCAGAACAAATCAAGCCATCATCAGGCATAAGCTGCCTAGAATCACGCAATCTTACAATATTCAAAACCCTTTCCTGCACTCTTCTAGATTTCTCTCTTCCCTTGAAAGCTTCATCGTCTTTCTTCTTTCAGCAACCTTAAACTGGGTTTTTCGCTTATGTTGCACCTCTTGTTTCCAACTCACAAACTGAGTCATTATAAACAGCATGGACATTAATCTTAGTAACTTCTTAACCTCTTAGTAATCAAGAATTATGTTTCCTTTATCAATTGCCAGTCAAAGTCCAGTTACCAAGTTGTCTCCAGATAACCCAAAAATACAAATATTCCCTTCCAATAAGTTATCTCACTTGAAACCAGTTCCATGCTCTTTTCACAAGAAGAACCCCAACACCATTAACAACCCTTCAAAGCCCAAGACTTATCCTTTTAGCTCCATTTTAATAGCCCCAGATCAAGTTTCTCCTAAGAAAGGTAAGAAAAGCAGGGGATATGAGGAAAGGAGAGGTTTTGGCCATTTGGGTAGCCAACAGATGCTGGCTTTGTGTGGGTTTGGGTATTGGATGCAGGGTTTTAGGTGCTTTCCTTGGCTTGCACTCAACTTCCATATGGCTCACAATCTCAACTTGCATTCATCAACGCTGCAGCTTTTGCAAAACTGTGGTAACTTTCCCATGGTGGCTAAGCCTCTTTATGGAATCCTCTCTGATGCTCTTTACACTGGAGGTGCTCGTAGAATACCTTATATTCTAGTGGGAGGTTAGTTGTCTTATATCTCTGCTTTGTCTAGTTTATGTCTTTCAGTGTTCATTGCTTCTGTTTAAGTTGCTCTTAATCAATCATTTTGACACAGTTTTTTGAATTTTTATGTTTTAAGCTTATTGTTGGAACTTGTATATGTTTTCTAAATTACGCTGGATATGTGGTTAAGTTTTATGGGGCTTTCATTCTGGCATTCTGCCCGTTGCTTGAATTCCCTACTTAGTTATGCCTCAAGATTCTTTTTGTCAATTTCCATGTCCAAGCCTTCTGTGCATGGACAATAAAAAGATGAGGTACCTTAATTTGTCAGATTACATTTCATAGTGGCTGACTATGGCCAGATCCTATCTCTTGTTATCAAGAAAGCTAGAACTTGAGGGTGTATAGCAAATGATGATCCACCCCCCCCCCCCCCCCCCCAGATGTCTATTGTAAGACATTGGAGGGATTTTATTGAAGAGAAGAAAATATGAAAACTCAATTCTAAGCCTACTGTTATAATGGGAGTAAGTTTGTCACATCCCAAATAATTTTTATGAATTTATCTGGTTGATTGATCTAGCTTATGAAAAAAGTTGACAGAAGTGAAATTCTCAGTCTTTTTGCAGGTGCTAGCTTGGGGGCCACTAGCATTGATCCCAGTTGCACGGGGAGCCCTTGGAATCCTTATGGCATGCATTCTTATCAGTAATCTTGGCGCTTCTATCACAGAAATAGCAAAGGATGCCCTCGTTGCAGAATATGGCCAAAAAAACAGAATTGGGGGCCTCCAGTCTTATGCATTAATGGCTTTAGCTGTTGGTGGAATCCTAGGCAACTTGCTAGGTGGTTGTTTCTTACAGAAAACACCACCCAAAACCATGTTCCTTGTATTTTCAGTTCTGCTATCTCTTCAACTGGCATTTTCATCAACAGTGAGAGAGAACTCTCTTGGTTTATCAGAACCATCCGATCACAACCTTGTGAAGAAATCAATTTGGGAGAATATTAGGAAGCAGATAAGTGATCTTAAAACTGCATTAAACGATGACAACATCTCCTGCCCTCTCACTTGGATTGTAGCTTCTATTGCTACGGTCCCGGTTCTCTCAGGTTCCATCTTTTGCTACCAAACTCAGTGTCTACATCTTGATCCTTCAATTATTGGAATGTCACGCGTAATTGGCCAGTTGATACTTCTTTCCATGACTATAATCTATAACCGTTTTTGGAAAGAAGTGCCTATGAGGAAATTAGTTAGTGCAGTCCAGTTTTTATATGCCTGTTCTGTTCTTCTGGATCTTGTTCTAGTGAGACAGATCAATCTTAAATTGGGAATTCCCAATGAGGTGTTTGCCTGTTGTTTTTCGGGTTTAGCAGAAACACTTGCACAATTTAAGCTCCTTCCTTTTTCCATGCTATTGGCGAGTTTATGTCCACAGGGTTGTGAAGGATCTCTTACCTCTTTCTTGGCATCATCGTTGTGTTTATCATCAATTGTTAGTGGGTTCTTGGGCGTTGGGTTAGCTTCTCTGATTGGAATAACATCTGGTAATTACTCAAGCCTGCCAGTGGGAATTTTGATACAGTTCCTTGCAGCATTATTGCCTTTAGGATGGATTCATCGTTTACCCATGTCCAAACCCATTGTTGAGAAGGAAAGAAAGCGAGGTATGAGTAAAAGAACACGAAAAAATAGAAGGGTTGGAAGAGTGGTGTTTGGCTCTATTTACGTTTACCACCGTGAAAGAGAATCTGATTCACAGAGATAAACAAGCTAGAGGGACGGACGACAGAATTTTGCTGGACAATGAGTGGTAGGAGATTGGAACATTTGAATTGTCTTCACACTGCCGAATCGTCGAATCATATGGGAATGTGATGCACCGAGCCTATCTCAGCTGCGCTAAGATTGGAATGACCCTTCAATTAGTACAAATCCTCTGGCAAAGATGATCAATTTGTGTTAACTGGATTATTGTTTCACAAATGTGCACACATACATCAGCTCAGCGGCACCATTCAAGCATTCTTGATCATTGGATTTTGTTATTGGATCCCAAGATTTGCTTCTGATATTTCTTGAAGTGAGTAGTTTAATTTCCAGAGGATCATATCTGCTGCGCATCAAGTTCATCTGGCAACTTGAGGGATGGTGAACAAGCAGGAAGGCATGTAGATGATGCATTCGGTTGAGCCATTTTAATCATGGAAGGCCTATATACCCAATGGTTAGCTTTTTGGTAGTAAACTACTCGAATTCCTTCATGTTTGACTGTGGTACTCATATTCCTAAGCTGTAACAGGTCATTTCTTTACCAAAATAAACGCATCAGAGCATCTTTAGGGAGTTCCTCGTTGTATGAACAAGAATTCTGTACATGGTTTACATTATATGAAAGAGAAACTGACAAATTTTCATTCAAACCCTATTATTTGCTTGCTTGTCCCCAATTGTCTTCCATCAATTTTGTGGTGTTTGTATCGTTGCCGATGGATAGTTAGTAAGATAACATGCCTTGTGACAAGAATTGACACATAAAATTGTTCTTGCGGTTTCATGAGTGAGAATGCTTTGTGGCTTCCAATTGCACTCTACTGTGTCTTTCATTATTTACTTCTGAGTGGAAATAGGCTCAGCTTCTGCCATACTACTAGAGCCATTTTGTCATGGACAATATCCTGCAATTTGTTTTTAACAGGAACTGACCAATATATGAGCCTACCGGTGAGAACATTTCCACATCCACGATGAACAGCTCAAACTTAAGTAGATGGAAGTCTTTTGCATGTGAAAGAAACTCGAGAGTCAAGATAGGAAGCTACCTAGGTACAAGTCGACCGATGCTGCGATCAACTCGCTGGTGAGGTAATATGCGTTGCAGTAATAAAGCATACTTTGAACTTTGATCCCAATCTCCCCGGTTATTATAGGAGCTTGCTGGTTTGGCAAAACTACCTTAGTTTTTACCTCAAGAAGCCTTGGCACCCCGCCTCATGGTGCTATTACTAAATCCTATAGCATGGATGGATGCAGGAGGGTTGAGGGTGCCGAGCAGAGGGGAGGGGACAGTTGAATAGAGAAATGAAATTACGAGAGAAAAGAAAACATGAAAATTCCATATATTATTCCATGCATAGTTTGTTGACTAATCCTCGTTAACAAATTTGGCAAGGTGAACATCAAGCATTGATATCAGATGGTTACTCTTGAAGCCGCATTTATAAGAACCTTATGAACCCCCAGCAACTCTGCTTCCTGTTTCAGAGGTGTTTGAGAGTGTGATAACAATTATTTTTTAAAATGTTTTTTACTCGAAAAAATATCAAAACAATGTGTTTTTTTAAAAAAATTTATTTTTGATATCAGCATATCAAAACGATCTAAAAACAATTAATTCAAAGCAAAAAAATATTAAAATTTAAACAAAAAACAGGTTAAAACTCCCTCTCAAACACCCCGTCCTGACAAGAAGAAGAAGCTGTAGACCCAGCAATGTTACTCAATGATTGCGAATATTGCTCCTTTTAATAGTTACAGAATGTCTCACTGCCACGCGAATTAGGTGCCAGTGATGCCAATAGCAGTTCGGCATATCTTAAGATCTTGTCAAGTATCTTTAAGATTGGCCGCACTCCTTTCGTTTCAATAATTTGTTGAAGAAATGAGCGAGGAACTAGAATGGTCTCTGTCCAAACTACCAATCCACACAGCTAAACTTGAAATAAGTTTGGCCAGTTTAAGAATGCATGCAAAATCCACCTGCAAGAAAAAAGATTTAAGATTTCAGTGCATGCCTAGGAATCGTTTATAAGCAGGATTGTTTGTAAAAGTCAAAAGGACATAGAGTTCCCAAATCCAAAAAACAATGGCTTTCCACAATCTTAAGAAAATTTTCCATGAAGCCTATTTTTCTGTCTGAGGCAATTTTATCAAGCATTTAACGAATGATTGGAAGGCTAATGCACTTGAATTGTTCTGAATTAGCAGTTGTACATCAAATTAAGACAATAAAAACCCTATAGAAACAAACAGCATACGAACCTGAATGACAAATTTTTCAGCAAACATTTCCAGAGGTATGGACAGCAAACAAGTCTCGATCCTTCGTTTAGTGAATGCATATTTGTGGCACCATATGGTTTAGACAAGATATCCTCAATAGTAAAGGGAGACAGATAACAGAAGATCAATATCAAGACACCCATGTAAAATTTTCAAAATCATGAGAAACAGCAGGTCCTTTCATCAGTAATATGAGGCCACCCAGCAGTTCATAGATTGACTTGGAACAAGGATGCAGTTTATCAGCAGCATAGAAAAAATGAGTAGTGTTATTAATGCTTATCCAACTGCACCCAGGAGTTTTTGTTAAGCATCTATCTTTCATCATTGTTCTCACCTCAGATACTACATCCCATCTCCTGGAAGACGCATGTAGATTTGAAAGCGAGACATAATTCGAAGGGTTTTCAGGTTCTAACTGAACAAGGAACCTATAAGCCAGATCCTGCATCTCAGAATTTCCATGGATTATGGAAGCACTAACAAGAGCCCCCCAAACACTTGGACTAGGTTCCATTGGCATAGTTTTAATATAATCTAAAGCTTGGCCAAGCTGGCCTGATCGGCCTAACATATCCACAACACAAGCACAAATCTCAACAGTTGGCTTAATTCTATATTTATTTATTGCAGACTTGTAGATGCACAAGCCTTCATCTACCAATCCAGCCCGACTACAAGCAGAAAGAATCCCTACTATTGTTATCATGTCTGGTTTATTCCCAAGCTGAAGCATCTTGTTGTATACAAAGACAGCTTCCTCTCCCTTCCCGTGCAATCCATAGCCAGAAATCATTGAACTCCAAGATATCGGATCCCTATGAAAAGAACCAAACTCGAAGACTTGTTTTGCATGATCCAAGCTCCCACACTTGGAATACATGTCAATCAAAGCATTGCATAAAGAAACATCATTATTGAATTGCTTCCTAATGGCATATCCATGAATTTGTTTCACTCCAGTTAAACCAGCAACCGCGCTACAAGCAGGAAGAACACTCACAAGCGACACCTTATTAGGTTCTACTCCATCCCTCACCTGCATTTCATGAAAAAGAACCAGTCCTTCTTCTAGAGCTCCATTCTGCACATAACCATTGATCATTGCTGTCCAAGCATAAACATTTCTACACTCCATTCTATCAAAAACCCTTCTACCCACATCAACTCTACTACTCCTCGAGTACATATCAATCAAACAGCATCCCAAATGAACTTCTGTACCAGAACCCACGGCCAATTCAATTCTCACTATAAACCCATGAAGCTCCCTCCCATGGTCCCTTTTCCCCATATGTCCATTGCACAGAGTCAAAAGACTGGAAACTGTAAATGCATCGGGTTTTAACCCCTCAATCTGCATGTTTTTAACAAAACCTGAAACCTCCTTATCAAAATTACGATCCCCTGAATCCGCATAACCCGATAGAATAACATTCCAAGAACCGACATTTCTCTCAGGCATTTCATCAAATAGTTTCAAACATTCTCCAAACCCCCCACATTTGCTATACATTGACATAAGAGAATTGGCAACTATAACATCCAAAAAAAACCCAGTTTTTAAAATTTTCCCGTGAATCAATTTCCCTGCATTCAAGTCACCAATCTCGTGGCAAACTTTTGACATTGTTGCAAGGGTATAGTCATCAAGCAAAACACCACGGCAACACATTTGGTAAAACCAACCAAAAGCTTCATTATAAGCACGATTTTTTACAAACCCATTAATCAGCGAGTTCCATAGGTAAACACTCTTGAAATGTAGCGAGTCAAAAACGAGTTGGGACAGAGCTGGGACGCCGAATATAGCATACGCAGAGATGAGTTTGGTGGCCAAAAAGGGGTTTTGAGTGAAACCAAGAGAGAGAATTCGAGCATGGCATTGTTGAGTGAGTTTGAGAGACTTGTGGGTGAGTGAGAGACGGAGTAAATCAAGGAGGTTTTCAGCTGAAGAGACCGGAGTGGCATAACAGTAATTACGGGAGCTTCTGAGGCTAACTGCTTTCCATACAGAGAAAAGGGTCATTTAGAGCTCCGGAGTCCTGTTTGAATTTGGCGGGTGTTCTTAATTTCTTATAGTAGGGAAAAAATCGCTTGGGCCCGTTGGGTACGGAATATGGGCCTAGCCCACGAGTCTCTTTCTTAACAATGGATACTTAATTTTCAAAGTTGGATTCGGCCTTTATTATAGATTTGAATTTTTAATAGTTTTTTAATTATCTTTTATAGTTTTTTAATAGGTTTTAAAGTTAAAATTTCTTATTTTTTTAGTTTTTTGAAAATTTATTTTTCCAATTTTCTTGTTTTTGCTAAGCCAAGAGATAATTTATTTTATTTCCAAATAATTTTGCCTTTTCTTTTTATCGTGCTAGGATGTTTTGTAAAATTGGATGGCCTATAGTCTATAGTGGCCAGCAAGGAATTTCGACAGAACATCTTAGTTTTAAACATCTTTCTTAATAATAATAATAATAATAATAGCATGAACAGCTCAAGCTTATAAAGGGCACTATTGCAGTAAATTATTCAATTTGTACTTTAAAAAGTCGATTTGTGCTTCATGAAACTTATTTAAAAAAAATAAATAAATAAATAATAAAATAGAGAGAATGTTCTCTTTTCCCATCACATCCATATTATTTTCCACTTCTTTGATCACTAGAATTCATTCCGAGTCGTTTTCATGGAAGAACTCCTTTTTCTAATTTAATAGATACAAGCAGATCTAGATTGATTCTTACATCGTACGGCTCCATGTAAGACAGGCCTGCGTGTCCCTCTCTCTTTCTCATCCAGATCAATTCTATCCTCAATCGAATCTTTGTCTAATAATCTATAGTAAGTGGATTTGGATTTAGGAAAAAATTGAGAAAATAATTCTATATAAATAAATACATTAGTTTAAAAGAAAAAAATCACATATTATATGATAGAAAACAAGCTAACTTGGATTTTAAAAAAAAAAAAGACTAGAAAATCAGAAAGGATAACATATGAAATAAGTGGGAGTGAGAGAGAATCTAGTTCCGATCTCAGGATGATTTTTGCTGGTGTAGTTTGAACCTCCTTTTGTCCTAACAAAAAATATCGTGACATCAATAAATCAAAAGGACAACACGGATTGTACTAGATTGGAAGTACTCTCCAGGATCACATATTTTATTTTCAGCATATTTAGTTATTAACATGGAAAGTAAAGAGAATATATGATGTAGAGTCCATTTGGCTACGAGATAGAGGTTATGGCACTGAGTAGATGTTTGGTTAAGAAAAAAAATCTTTTTACTGTACATGGATTCCTTAATTTATCGCGTGCGAGATACAGGGAAATGAAAAGCAGCAAATTGCTATTTTCTGGGTGGACAAATTGAGGCTACTGTTCAGTGAACAGTGGAGCATGTCTCCATTGTTCGCTGAATAGGTTTTTTTTTTTAAATCAGTGTAGTTAATTGATTTCACTTACATTGTTCACATGAGCGTGAACAACAATTTTTTTAAAAAAAAATTAGTTTAAGATGAATTAAATTTATTTGTACTGTAATCTTAATTTTATTCTTGATAATATTTTATCTAATTTTATAGTTCTTGATGGATGAATTTTGTACGTCATGGAATTGTAGATAGTTTTTTGTTAAAGTAATTTTTTTAAGTGTGATCTATTTCATGATGTAATAGCAATAGTTAAATCCATAAAATTTAAATTAAAAACCATTAATATTAATATATATATTTTTTAAATTATTTTATAACCTCAATTTCAAAAGCATTTTTAACCAAACATATTAAAACTACTTTTTTTTCAACCTCAATTTCAACCACAGTTTTAACAAAACACCTATTTTTTCAAACCAACCTAAACTAAAAGTACTTTTTATAAAACAACTTTTTTCAAACCACAACCACAATAGCTGCCGTAATACCAAACACACTCTTAATACAGCAGATTTTTTTGGTTTTTTTAGCAAAAAAAATACATTTTAAAATATCACATTTTGAAATCATGATATTTATTTGATGTCATATTTGTGAGACGCGACATGTAATTAACGTTGCGTTTCAGAACAATGACATCAATTAAATATCGTCGTCCTCAAACGCGACATCTATTAAATGTCGTAGTTCTGTAATGCGACATCTATTAAATATAATGGTTTCGAAGTGCGATATAAATTAAATTACAGTAGTCATTCGATAAATATCCATCAATAAAATTCTCTTGCATCTAAATCTAACAGAAAGGGTTCTTGTGAGATTTATCATTGAACTGCATGACACTTGTAATCTTAATGGTTATTTATTTTATTAATCTTACATTTAATTTAGTTAATGATTTTAGAGAGTAAGAAAATTTTTAATTTTAACAAACTTGGACAGAGTTTCCTCTATATAGGACTATATCTAAATTTTTATACCGCTTAAAAATACATGCAAATAATCACAATAACCAAACACAATAAATTCTTACATTTCATAATCATGAGTAGCATCAGGCTTACACTCAAAGCACAAATCTCAGTTATTTTCACCCACCACATTTATTAACTCTAGTTCTATATAAGAATGTTTTCATGAGGTGAATGCAAATAAACATACATACATGCAAAAGAGATATGAAATACTTAAATAATACAATATTTTACTAATTGAAATCCCGGAATATGTCAATATAACCTATCTATCTATCTACATCTACTGGATGATTTGAGTTCATCAATAGCATAACTGCATCCTGCTACTGCTTATACTTGAGTGGTCTTGTCATCTGCCACGACATCTTCAAGAGTTAACATTTCTCCAAAGTTCTCAAGTGCATTGCGTAAAACATTGAACCGCCGAGATGCATAGGTTTATCCTCTGTGTTCTTCGTCAATATTATGAAGCACAAATACGACCTCTTAACTACTCCATAGAAACAAGTCAACCTAATATTAAATTAAAATATCAATAAACATTAATGTTTTATCATATGATATTTTATACTTGTAATGCAATTTTATTTTATTTTGTATGCTTGCAACCATCATTGAAAAATTATTCATCATAAGGGTTGATATGTAATAAAATTTGCATCGAGTTGATGATGCTCTTTTTGGATAAAGATCGAGGTATATGTGTGCGACCCTTTTAACTTTGTTATCTCATATAAATCCGATCTTTTATGATATCCCCCATGCAAATACCATTTACATTCAGATGCTTGCATAAATTGTAATTAAATAAAGGTCGAGTTCGATCACTGAACTCGGTATTCAACCGAATGTGTAATGTGCCACCATTTAGCTGCATTAACTAGATTATTTGTATTGTTGAATATTTTTCCAACCTCTAAATCATAGCATCCTAGCAAACGTCTATGGCTAAATGCTCATTTATAAGAAACAACAAATATAGACTCAAAAACATCTTTAAATTCATAAATAAGAGGTATTATGTCATTGTCAACATCATCATCAACATTTATGGTCACATACGGGTCTAACGTCTCATCATTTTCATTGACACTAGGATTATAATATGAAATCTATATTGATCAACAAATGGATTGTGAAACATAGTATCATCAATACTTTGTAGCAAATCATACAATGAATTATTTTTGATGATGTTGAAGGACTGATAGATTGTGATGCATTTATACATATTCGACCAAAAGTTAGAACACAAAGAATTTGGTTGACTCCTTACATACAATACTATCATGTTTAATCCACTTTTGATGAAAGAATCAATCATTATCTTAAAACTACCATCACATACAATTGATACAGAATAATACTAATGTTTACCAACTTGACACCTCCAAGTTATTTCAACATCAATATCATTATAATTACACCCAAGTCTATGATAAATAGTTTCTTTTATTTCCGCACATGACATGCCTAAATTATCATTTAATAGAAAACGATTTCTGCCTTTGTATGTGATATTATTGTTCATATTAAGAACAATAGTGTCACCATAATGACATAATATAAAGATGTTATACGACATTCTGTAAAAAAAAAAGAAATAAATCTGATTTCAATCAATTCAATATAATTTTAACTAGATTGCATTACTTCAACCCTAATTGTCAAAATTTATAGCAAATTCAAACAAGTTTCTAAAATTGAATGCAACGCATACTTCACTAAAATCAAACATAATTCATGATATAAAATCTAATTGATATTTTCATGCTCAATTGCATTAAATGAAATCCAAATTCAAACAATTCAAAGAAAATATCAAATTTGACAACTTATCCACAATTTAATACAACGTGTAATTCATCAAAATTATACCTCATTCATGCTCTATTGCATGAAATTATCAGGTGTAATTGATAATATTACTAGTTGATTCCAACCAATTCACATAAAATTCCTAATTCGGCAATTTATAATAAAATCTCTAATTCGGCAACTTATTTAAAATTCAACGCAACGCATAATTCAGTGAAATAATTAATTCCTAATTAATTGGTGTTGTTTTCATGTTCAGCTATATCAAATCACTCCTAATTGATATCGGTACTCGTAGTTAATTTATTATTAATTCAACCAAAACCATAAACAATAATTTCATTTCAACTAAACTAAACACAAATTAATTTATTATTTAGTACGTTTACCTTGCTTGTAGAACTAGAAAGTGTTGGGGCGGCAGCGGCGATGATGGATTTTAAAGAGGAAAATGTCCTAGTATACTTGGAGACTAAGAAGGGTTCGAGTTTTTGGTGTTTTAAAGGCAAAAAAACAAGTGATTTGTGTGTTTTTAGAGAAAGGAGGGTTGTGGATATCAATTTTTAGAGAGAGTGGTTGTGTTTGTTCATGTTTGTGCTCTTCAATCTAAGAAGGGATTGAGATTTCATGACATGTTGCGCTTTTAAAATATGACATATTAAGTTATTATGTTTTTGAAGCGCGACATGTTTAATCGTCACGTTTGGAAATAACAACATTTAGCAAATGTCGCGCTTCTGAAGCGCAACAAGATAGAAATGTTTTATTTCGTCAAAACTTTTTCAAATATTATTTTTCTGTGAAAGATTTAAGGTTATTATGCTAATTTTTTTAAAAAAAATCTTTTATTTTGCCAATATTCCCCCCCCCCTTTTTTTTCCTTTCCTTATCTTTTGTTTTCTTCCTCACTCGGAGTGAACGAACGAGCTGCATTTACAACTTGTATAGATCCGTTGAATTTAATCAAATTAAACAGAAGTATTGAAAGCATTATATATAAAATCATCATCATAACCTTCTTTTCCTCTAAATCAAGTGATAAAGTGTAAGAGATACAGTGGTCTGGTCTCTAGTTAAGAGGCAAAGTCCGGATTTTAAATCCTTGCAAAAATTAGATATGATGGTAACTCATTTGCATGTTCCCCTAGCATTTCTGTGGCCATGAATACGACTTAATTTGTGCGTGTGCGTGAGGTTTTTATTTTTTCCTTCCCTTTTTCATATTTGATGCCGAAAAAAAAAGAGTAAAAACCAATGCTTTGAAGTTTGAATAGCTATATATAATATGGGCAGCAGTGCAGCACCCCTTTTATTAGCTACAAGACAAGTAGAAAGATCCGTTGGAGGACTATCCGAGGTTGTCACATGGCGAGAGGCACCCGTTTCCTCTAGTAGATAGTCTCTTTTTAATGGGTTTGAAAAGATGAAGTGAAATTGAAGTGTCAAATAAATTTTGATTTTCATGAATTTCTTAGTTTCAAAGAATTGAATTTCGATGTAGGAAAATTGAGCACTTTGTCGAAGGAAAGAAGAAGAGGGTGAAGGGTGAGTAGTTTGTGCTATCAAGTTTCCATGATCCTGTGAAGAAGTAAAACACAAGAGCAGCAAGTCATACAAGAGAAAAAGGACTGCAAATTAAGCTCTTGAAGTGGAGGTCAGAGGCCAGACGCGTCCACTCCTCAATTCATATGCAAAATTGGAAAAGCTTATTGATGGAGTACATGATTAAAATCTAGAGAGTTCTAATCACAATTCACAACCAAAATTTCATAACTCAAGCATCAATCCAAAGCTCCAGATTGAGAGCCTTCATTTGATGGCAAGCTAAACAGGAACAGTTGAAACCCCAAGAAAATGTAACAGCGCTAGATGATCAGTTAGCAAAAAGGTAACACCAAATTGTGCATGCTAGCTCTGCTTGTTGCACATGCCACACCAAAATTGCCATGGACATCATCCAGGTTCCACAAGCCATCCCAGAGTATGTCCTCGTTCGAGGCCTCAGGCACTGATGCATTGAACATGTTATACAGCAAGCCATGCTCCTCGGTTGTGTTTGGGTATACGGCATGAGGTGCCATTTCCTGGCTCATTTGAGGGGTATGTGGTGCTTTGTTTTCGTTTTCATCGAGCAAGGACATGATCATTTTCATGTCCAATTGATTTAGCTGCAGTAGTTGTTGATGTTGGATTTGTTGCTGTTGTTGCTGCAGCAGCTGCTGCTGCTGTTGAAATTGTTGCCTCTTTAAGAGATGAGTCCTTGCCTTGTCTGAGTTATCTGGAGAGAGTTTGGCCTTCTTCTTGAAATGGGTCCTCCAGTAGTTCTTGATCTCATTATCAGTTCTCCCTGGCAAGCTTCTAGCAATTGTGGACCACCTGATTTTTTTTAAAAAAATGAATTAATTATCTGCATGCTATGAAGCTTATTTAGAAAATTTCAATGAAAACTCAGAGAAAAACTCAAGAAGAACGATGGGAGTTCAAGTTTTTACCTGTTCCCCCACCTAGCATGCAGCTCCACAATAATTCTCTCTTCATGTGGGGTTATCTGCCCCCTCTTTAGGTCTGGCCTCAAGTAATTCACCCACCTCAATCTGCAGCTCTTTCCATTCCTTTTCAACCCTACAGAGCAGAAGACAGACATCAAATGCAAAAACATCAGTCCTGAGTAGAAGTGCTATAGTCTATGATGAACACTGACATTTACTAAAAACAAGTAAGAAAATCCACAGGCGTCCTTAATCACTAGAGGGAGTAAAAATTGGATTCCTTGTAACAGGGTACTGCACCATTGCAACTGTGACAATCTAACTGAGCTTGGCAATTTCCATTTACGCAGGCTAAAACACTGAGTTGGGACTTAGTAGCTAATTAGAGAAAAGGTTGTATGTATACGAGTTAGATACACACCTGCAAGCCTAGCTACAGAGTTCCATCGTCCTTCACCATGCAGCCTTACATATTCAACAAGCAACCTGTCTTCTTCAGCAGTCCAGGGTCCTTTCCTCCAGCCCTCTTCAATGAGACCACCCCAGCGCAACTGCCCTGCCATCACTCCCAAAGACATATGTGCAAAGGTGTGAAAAAAGGCTTAGGTTTGTTAATGTGTTGGCAAAGTCTGTCTTCCAAATTCTGTGCATCTGGGGTTAGAGTTTGTTGCGTATTTATGCCTGAACAAAAGCCCCCAATTCCATCCCATCAGTCAATTTAGTGTCACCATCACATCATCCCTATCTTTCTTCTGTGGTGGGTACTGGTGATCTCCGGGATACCTTCGACGTCATTTATGGGTGTTTAATAGCAGTTATATTTTATTTGAAAATATATTAAAATAATATTTTTTTTATTTTTAAAAAATTATTATTAATATTAAAATAATCTTAAAACAAAAAATAATAATTTGAATAATAGAGAAAAATGAAAAAATATATTTCTTCTAAAATACAAAAACAAAGATTTATCTATATACCCTCTCATTGCTTTGAGTTTTCAAAGAAGCGACATATTAATCAAGCGGTTGTGATGCAAGGATCAAGTTCTCCATGGAGGGGAGACGCCTGCGCCACTCATACCAATACATGTGATACACACAAGGGCAATTGGGAGAATCTGAAAGATTGTCAAGACATCGGGTGACATGTCCTAAGAAGGATCGAATCCAATTAGATTAGGATTTGTTTTGATGTAAAGGGCGACAAAGAGAGATAGTAATCTCATGGGCTGATGCCACGTATAGAGTAGGGCTTATGCATCAAGACACTAAGAGTAAAAGCCCCTAAAGCATAATCTAGATTTAGCAAATTAAAAACACATGTGTGGTGGGTTATTTTTAACCCTGAAAATTACCCGTGCGCCAATAGGATCTTAACAGCTGCTCGATTTGCTTCCTTCTCAAGGAGATTGATCCAGACAATCTCCCTTATAATGTTAATTTAATAGAGTTGCTGGATACCATTTTACGCGTTGCAGACATTATAATATTCATGCCATTGATGGTTTGGTACGTCACCTTGTGGACAGGTGTCCGTTTTCCAGA
>Ga0325404_1003466_pt1 | contig 16799 bp, 10 predicted proteins | sample PopdelMetagenome_18_FD_205664 | JGI IMG/M metagenome (GOLD analysis project Ga0325404, IMG submission 205664) | Populus deltoides microbial communities from Bellville, Georgia, United States - Xylem-Control-R1 | ecosystem: Host-associated > Plants > Phyllosphere > Stem > Wood/Secondary xylem... | reverse complement strand
ACAACAAAAAAAACATTTGAAAGATGGAAAACATTTAACTACCTTCGACGATCCCGTTGTTTGAGTGGAAAGGACAAATAGCAAATAATTTTGTCCAATTGCAAAATTTGGTCACAACCGAACATTATTACAGTTATATAAAAAAACACAGAAGATGTCTTATAATCATAGTTGGGATTGGGGATTTGTTGACATCATTACTGTACATCAAATTTATTATTATTATTATTATTATTAAAATAGATATCTAGTTAATTTATGCACATCTCGATTAATTTTATAGATCATGAAGTTAATAATCATGTAAATCTACAGTAACCCTTTAATTTATAAAACTCGAACTAATAATCTCTAAAAAAACAAATTTAAAATCTGATCATTCCCATAATTTTATTATTGACAGACAAAGCTCGGATGATTTTGTGGCGAAATCATTTGAGAATTAGTTTGGCAGTTTACTTGTGTATCACAAAGCTCAGCATTTCAAGGTTTTGGTGGTCGGCGTGTTTGACATAATGAGCACTGATATTAAATCTGGCTCGGTTGTCCCAAGGTTCATATCTTTAAAATCATAAGGGAAAACAAAAAAGTTAATCTTGATTAATATTTAAAATGGTCTAAATATACCCATTAATATATAATAAAAAATATATATAAATTTCGCCAACCTAGCTACCTTGTCATCATTTTTAGGGGTATTTAGAATGGCAAGAAAAATTACTTTTTAAAATATTTTTTATTTAAAAATATATTAAAATAATATTAATTTAAAATAAAATTAACAAAATGACAGCACACCTACATCCGCTGTGCCAAACAGCATCTTCAAGGAATAGCCATCTAACCCAAAAGAAATTATAGAAGAAAAAATCTTGACATACATTTCAGATCCGTTCGACGATAATAAAAAAGAATACTACAGCGTAATGAATGAAACCATAATCATTTCACACCCTTTCCACCATAATACTAACACATTTAATGTAATGAATACCGGACCAAAAATAATAAAATAATTATTTCAGTAGGTGAAAAAATAATACCATCATCTATAGCTGGACCTAAAGTCCTCGCCTAAATAAATTGAAGCTGGCCCAATTACCCATCAAATTATAATTTAGCTCTTATAGTTTATCAAAATAAAGTAATTATCCCTATAATGTACAAAACTGATTAAGTTATAAATATATTTTCAAAATAAGAATCGAATACATAGTTTCGAAAATCATAAGGACTAGTTATGTCGTGATGCTAAATCCAGGGACTAAGTTGTAACTAACTCATTATATTATATTATATTATATTCCACGCGCCATGATAATTGAAAGAGAAAACCGCCTCTGTCCTTTTTGGTGGGGACTCTGTGAGCAAAGGCAACGGCGAGAAGCAGAGAGAGAAAGAGCAAAGACTTGGCCATGACTACAAACCTTTACTTGCTTTTCACTTCTTCAGTCTCTTCTCACTTTATTTTCCTCAATCTAGTCCAGTTATCTTGTCTCACCGGAGGAAATGTACGGTCCTGATTTGCTGTTCTAGTAATCTCTCTGTTCCTGATCAATGGGGGATGTTTCATCAGAGGATTGGATAGATCAAGTTAGCGAGAGGTTCGAGCTCGACAGTTACTGTTCAAGTGCGGATGTTAGCGGATCGGAGAGTGATACTTCTAGTAGTAGCTTCTCATGCCGCCGTTACGATGTCCAAGGTGGCGCTTCCACTTCTTTCACTTCTTCGACTCCTGATTTCGCCGGCAATTCCGCGTATTCTGCGCCTCTTCCGGTGACGCTCCCGGTTTCTGGTGGAAGATACGTTGCTATTCCGGAGGAGAAGGAAGAGAAACCGGAGAGTGACTTGTCCGGTTAGTCCATTAGTCCTTCCTGCTTACATTTAGAATTTTCTGTTATTTTTACCTATTTTTGAGATTTTTAAACGGTTTTTTTGGTGAGACTTTTTTACCGTAACGGTATTGCTGGATGCAACTTGCTAATTTTAGTTTGACCGATCCGTTACTATCAGCAGAGAGCGGAAGTTTGATTTGATTTTATTTTTTTTGCCATTGCAGAAATCGAACTGATGAGGGAGCGTTTTGCTAAGCTGCTGCTTGGAGAAGACATGTCAGGTGGAGGACAGGGAACTTGCACCGCTGCCGCCATCTCCAATGCCATCACAAATCTTTCTGGTTAGTGAAAGAAGGGTAGAATTTCATTTTTTATTTTTATTTTTTACATTTGTTGTAATTAATTAGAGGTATGAACATATTTGACAGCGTCTGTGTTTGGGGAGCTATGGAAATTAGAGCCATTAGCGCCGCAGAAAAAGGCAATGTGGAAAAGAGAGATGGAATGGCTTTTATGCGTAAGTGATTCCATAGTAGAGCTTGTTCCGTCAATGCAAGAATTTCCTGGTGGAGGGACTTATGAGGTTATGGTGGCTCAGCCACGTTCGGATTTATACGTGAACCTTCCAGCACTAAAGAAGCTTGATGCTATGCTGATTAGCATTCTCGACTTGTTTTCTGAACCTGAATTTTACTATGTTGATCGTGGGATTGTAGTTGCTGGTGATGATGTTATTGAGGAGTTTCCCGTGCCTTCCTCTTTGAGAAGACCGCCAATCAGACAGGAAGGAAAATGGTGGCTTCCTTTTCCTAAAGTTCCACAGAACGGTTTGTCGGAAGAGTTGACAAAGAGGCTGCAGCGGTGTAGGGAATGCACAAGCCAGATCCTTAAGGCTGCCATGGCAATTAACAGTAGCGTGTTAGCTGAGATGGAAATTCCTGATACTTATTTTGAGAACTTGCCCAAGGTATAGGAACCCTGCTCTATTGAATTCCATTTGTGCTGGATGAATCAGTTGTGCATGTGAACGGATACTGCATGGTCAAAGTTATTGTATTAGTTTTACTTCTGGATCTTTAGTTGCCACTTCATCCATGCCGAATAATTTCCTTTCCCGCCTGCTGAACAATTTGGTCTGAGGCTATGTATCTGGTTTATATGCTGTTCCATATGTGAAAAATATTGCTGATGTGCTCATATTATTTAAAGAGGAGAGGGTAATGACATTCCTTCATTTTGTTTTTCATCCTCTGGGCATCATCTTTCTTTAATTTACAAGCTGGCATTGTTGTTATGTGAATGACATATGCTTCATCTTCTTCTCTGAACCATCAATTGGAATTCCAAATAGATTAGCTTCCACAAAAGGCAGAATGCTGTTGCTTATGCAATGTCTTTGCCTTTGTTTTTATTGTCTAAAAAATAATTTTGAAAAAAATTGAATTTTTTTTTATTTTTTTCTTTATTTTAATTTTTTTTTCATGGATTAAGATTATTTTAATGTGTTAATATCAAAAATAATTTTTAAAAAATAAAAAAATATATTATTTTAATGTATTTCCAAATAAAAACACTTTGAAACAAACAAACCACATCTTCAAACACCAAAATGTTGTTAATTTTGGTTTTCGTGGCCTTTTCTGTTTTACAGAGTGGAAAAGCTTGCTTGGGAAGAATCATGTATCGCTACGTAACTGCCAAACACTTTTCCCCAGATTACCTTCTGGATTACTTGGATGTGTCATCAGAATACACCACTTTGGAAATAGCGAACCGGATAGAAGCTGCCTCACATTTCTGGAGTGAAAAATACCTGAATAGGTACTTGGGTCGTGCAAGGGATGGGAGGTCATCATGGGGCGGCAAGGTGAAAGGCTTTGTTGGTGAAGCACAAAAAAGGAAACTTCTAGCAAAACGAGCTGAAATTCTCATACATAACTTAAGGCTACGTTTTCCTGGCCTCCCACAGACTGCTTTGGACGCAAACAAGATCCAATATAACAAGGTATTGCCTGCACATTATTATCAATGCATTGTAGCCCTTTTGCTCCTGTTTGTCAATGGTTCGTTTCCATTTTCATCGCACAACTATTTGTACGAACATGAGTGAAATAAATTGTTTCTCTACTACAGGATGTAGGGTATGCTATTATTGAGAGCTATTCTAGGGTGATGGAAAGCTTGGCCTTCAACATAATGGCAAGAATTGATGATCTTCTATATGTGGATGATGCTACCAAGCAACGTGCAACCGCAGAGTCAGTATCTCCTTGTGTTCAGGGAAAGTTTAGTAGTAGACCATCTAAACAAAAGTCGATATCATCCAGCCATGTTTCATTGCAACACAGTTCCTCATCTTCAATGCCAACTGCTGGCTCCTCCGGTGAAGTAATTAGGATTCCTAATGGAAGGAAACACCATTCCTTGAAGAAGAGCAATTTAAGGGACTCACTAGATCAGACGCTAGAAAAACTAACATTTTGATCTGGAGGAAAGAATATGAGAATCCTGCACTGCTAATTATGAATCTAGTTTAGATAGCTTGATCCACAAAGTGCAGCTGAAAGCTGGTCGTAGGTAGTGAAGGCAGTGGCACAGATTTATCAACAATATGTATATTTCCTTCTTCAGAGATACAGCATAGGCATAGCTAATTATGGATGCAAACCGAGCTCTGGTTTCATTTGTTGGTTTCCTTACGGGTTGTGCAGGTTGAATAGCTAGACTTTTGAGTGTCTTTTTATCTAGGACTAGACTGCAACTGCAGATATGGGATTTTGGGCTTCTCAAACTTTCAAGGTAACAGGGTGGCTCATCTGAGCTTGTAAGAAACCCATGTTTGGGTTCAAAGAGGACCTTCTATTTCAGGTTATCCAGAACGCTAAAGAAATGTTTCCGTGCAAGAAATCGAATCCATGGATTGAAGCTCTAAGTGGGCCTTGGGCTAAAGAATTAGAAAGTAATCTAGGGAGTTGGATATAATGGCAGATCGGCCTGCGACCTTCGCCCTATCTCTTGGGGTTGGTGTTCCAGTACCCTGGGAATATTTAAAAGTTTTTTTCTCAGTGACTTGTATGGAATCAAGGGCGTATCTGTTGGTTGATGTTCAGACATTACCACAAATTTGCCCATCTCAATCTTTGAGCTAGAAAATTTCCATTACTAAAACAAGGCACAAAGAACTTTTTACTGCTGGCAGCATGTAGAATTGTCTCTTGCATTTCCAAGACAATGCTGCATTAACTTGCTAATTGCTACAATTCGTGACAAAATTGGGAGACCGAGAATGCGGTTAAGCGGGAGGTGTCAGGGACGAAACCGGGAATGGTTGGATTTGGTAAACTACAAAACACCTCCCTAAAGTTTAGGATACGTCAATTTACCCCCTCAACGTAAAATTATTTAGTTACCTTGTCAAGTTTCAGTTTTGTTTTCAATTTTACCCCTGTTCTTCTCCATCCTGTTTCTTCACCACCTTAATTTTTTTTAACCGCGATTTGGAGGTCATGGATGAATTTCTACAGCTACTTAAAATTCCCCTTTCTGTTGGCTCATCAATCACGGAATTACTTGACAGTTGTTTTGAAATCAATTCTGTCCTCTGTTCTTGGATAAAATATGGTTACATGATGAAGCGTTTGATTCACAAATATAGTAAATCTCGAATTGCACTGTAATAGATAACTTGTTCAGCTTGCCTAATGCAGATGATCCCTGACCCCCTCCTATTTTTGTGAACTGAAAGAAGGCATTGCTGCCATTGCTCGACCATTTTATGGTCCCCAAAGGAATGAATAATTATTATCACCATCTCAGCTCTCATTTTACCATTTTGTTGAGTATCGTAGCATGATTATATTCAAAACACATTTGACCCCAGGGGGGCAGAAGAATCAAAATCACAAGACAAAACTCTATGAGCAGGATGAGTTTAAAAGCCCAAAAGCTTGACTTTCACACATGAAAGTGAAACTTTTGAGTGGAGCCACCGGGTCACGTAACCCCCCTACAAAATTTTCATCGAAACATTTCCCGGCGCCTGATGGCCAATCTACAAAAACACAAATTATTGGAGGTGACAATCACGCCTCACTTCAGTGTGTGGAGGAACTTTGCTTTTACATCAACAAAAAGAGTGTCAGTTTTTCTATCATGAGCCCTAGCATACGGGCTCGAGAGTATACCCTAGAAATGGAGTATTGGGTATGCCCTAATGAAAGACATGCCCTGCCAAATTAAATATTAATGAATATCTGACATTGACACGAAAAAAGAGTGTGTGGTAGTCGTGCATGAAGCCACGAACAAAGAAATCTCCAACAAGATACTCAACATGATTAATCATGTACATAATAAAGCAGAAAGAAGATGGTTACAAAAAGGTTTTGTACCAAATTAGGACCTTCAATGGATCCTGTCGTGAAGTTGAACTAGCCCTGGTGAACAATCGGTATGATCACTTGATCCCTCATTTTAATTCCATGCAAGATGCATCGCCAAACCTTCATACTTTTGAATCTTGAACAGTAATCTCGAACCCTGGGTGAGTTAGATTCAAAGGGAAAATAAGAGAGAAATAAAACCCTAGATGATGAGATGAAGAAAGCAGATGCTCTATGCGCTGTTAGATTATGAAATTTACTCGTAAATATAACCCAGAAACCCATGAAGAAGTCACATATGCTAAGATCTCCTAAATGGAAATCAGAATTTTGTGAATGATGTCTCTCAACACCTCCATGGCAAAGCACCGACGATGAAAGCAGGTCGAATTGATTTTCTCTTCTATTTTCTGTTTTCTTGGTGAAAAATAGATAGTAAGGTTGGAGTCATCACATGGATACCGAGTAAGGACCAGAAGCTGCCAGTGCATGATCATTATAATCAGAAAGACAAGAGAAGCTTACCAAAAAAAAATAGAAGGGAGAGAGGAAGATGCTAGAGATAATCATAGCGCATGCAGATTCTTTACCTTTGTTCCTCTTTTCTTGCAAGAGATTGAGCGAAAAGATGATGAGAGACTAATCACGAGGGTTTTACAAAGAGAGACCAACAGAGCTCAGTTGGCAGTATGCCCACCTCCAGAAAGTAGAACAACTTGTAGTTTCTACAGATGGGAGGTGGACAGAATGCCAATAAACTCTGTAAGAAACCCTTTGCTAAACCCACATGAAAGCTAGCTAGCAGTCCTAGTATTCACCACTGGAAGGCACAAACACATACGAAGAAGACAGACAGATAGACAGCTAGAGAGCAGCAACAATCTTTGGAGACTACACATGGGGGCAGGAGGAGCAGATGGGTTCTATTTAAGATGAAAGGAAGGCATAGCACAGTAAATAAGAGAGAGAAAGGGAGGGAGAGGTGGGTGGTTATGGGTGTAATTAATTGAAAAGGGCAGTAGGGGAGAAGAAGAGGTGATTTAACACTCAACAAGACAAGAGATACAAATAATATCTATAGTAATAATAATCAGATAAGATGGTTCACTCCATACTCTCTCTGTGCTATGAATTATAGGGCTGCAAGGCATAGGTATATATAGAAGGATCAAAGAATCATCATAGTTATTCCTTCCTTACCTTCAGTTCTTTTCTTTCGTTCCCTCACCTCTTACCCTCGTTTCTGACGCCAAGCACACGCACCCCCCCACCCCCCCTCTCTCTCTCCCCCTCTCAGAAACTGAAGAGAGAAGGGAGTTCGGTCTTTGGCTAATGGATAAGTGTGTATATTTTTTTTTAATGTATTAAAAAAATATTAATGTATTAAAATTATTAAAAAATACTAATTTAATATTTTCTCAAACTAAAAACAATTAAAAAAAAAAACACTCCCAGACACATCGCAGGAAGGAAAGTAAGTAGAAGGGAAGTTGGTCTCTGGTTTGGTGACGAGGGATGACCTCAAATAATGACAAAACAAGAGCTAGCAAGATCAGTTTCAGTTTAAAAGGCAGCTTTTCTTTGTTTTTGAGAGGGTGGTCTCTCTCTGGTTTTAAGTTTTAAGTTTTTACTTCAACTTTACTTAGATGCTACCGTCCCATTCTTGTGAGGCATGTTAGAAAAGTATGGTTTCTAGGGTCCATTTGTCATCGTTCATCATAACCGTTGAGATCACTACCCATTGGATTCTGGTTATTATAGGGCACAGAGAATTATCAAGAGCCGTTAGATTTCTAAAGGGTTTTTATTGCCTGACAAACCATATAAATGGTACTTGGCACCAGGATTGTTGCATTTTCTCTTAAGATATTAAGATTCCACTTGTTTAATTGTTAAATGCGGTTAAGTTTAAGAAAATATTAAATTAATGTTTTTTTAATTATTTTTTAATAGTTTTGATTTACTATATAAAAAAATATTTAAAACGATATTATTTTAATATATTTTAATTAAAAAGTGTTTTTGTAAAAGCATCATATATTTTATTAAAAAATAAGTATTTAATTACTGTCTCCACAAATAAATAAATTGGAAAAAGGAGCGTACTGGCATGTACCTTTTATTTTAAAATGACAATCTTTAAAATTATTCTAAAAATAAATGAATTTTATATTTTAATTTTTGTCTTCTAAACTCAACATGTTTTTATCATTTTTTTTATTTTAAAACACTAAATAAACATTTATTATTGTGATGCAACATATTTTTTAAAAATATTTTAAAAAAAATATATTAAAATAATTTTTTTAATATCAGTAAGTCAAAATCATCATCAAACACTAAAAAAAATTAATTTAATAAATCTTTTTAATCCCAAACACACCAGTACAGGTTGGAATGCAGATAAAAACAAACTCGAAATGAGCTAATAAGTGAGAACGATCATCTCAGTGACTTGTGGGACAAAAGTGATCAGTACTGTGGCACAGTCCCTGGGCAAATGCAAATTAACGGCACCTGCACATCGTGCTTTGTTTTACAAGATGATTTATGTGGTGATTTGAGTCAGCAATTAGAATTTTAGGTTGCAATGACGTGTGAGATTATGTTCTTCTTGTTGGATCATCGAGTAGTAATGTGACTTTGGTGCCTGACTAATTGCTATACTTAACCCTAGTCTCTTAAACATCAAGTGTTAATTATGTCCTGGTGGAAATGGGAAAAATTCCTTGACTCGTCTTATACGCATAATGAAGTCGAGTGAGACCGTTTGATTTTTTTTTATAATTAAAATGGATCTTCAGATCAATTTATATGTACATTAACTAATTTCATGGACCCTGAAATTAATGATCATATAAGCCTTCAATAACCGTAAAATTTATGAGACTTAAACTAATAATTTTTAGAGAATAAATATAAGATCCGACTAGTTGAGTTACACCACTCATGATTAAATTCTTAGTATGAATAATGTTTATTGATTTCCATACTCAATTATTCATGTAAGATCCTGTGGGATACAAGTATTCTTATAAAAATGTATTTACATACTCAATTACTTGGACTAGAAATCATGCTTTCCTTTAGCTCCTCACCAACTGTTAACTTGGTTAAAGAGGTGGGACGGAAATTATGGTTACACGGGCAACGATCTGCTAGGAAGTGTCGACGAAATTCACAAATGGTTCAACTAAGATCATGGTCGCTAAACTCTTTAGATAGATGAATAACTGTTGTAATTTTCTACCTTTCCTTCTCGAAAGCTAGCTATTGTTTTACTTTGAACTCCCTTTGTTGTTCTTTCTTAACCACCCACTAAGTGACTATCTTTCATTAATAATACTCATCAATCACTGAAAAAAAAAAAAAACTCCATGATTTTCTTTGTGATTTTGAAATATTTATTTCTAAACCAAACAAAATTTAATGCTTTTTTCGGTCAAAATCCAATTCAAGAGAAGCCAAAAATGTTTTCTATTGGCCTAGTTACTAAACATTATTGGATCCAGGACTTGACTCACATCATATTTTACAATGAACAAGAAAGGTTAACCTAATATAATACAGTAAAAAAGTTGAATTGACTCGTAAATAGTTTGATATTTTAAGAAATTTATTGTTTTTTAATTAAAATAACATCATTCTGATTTTTATTTTTTTAAAAAAAATTAATCCATCCAGCTCGAGATTGATCCAAACAATGTATAATAACAATGGCATCGTGGATGTTATTGTCTTGAAGAAAGGTACAAGTGATCCACCAAGAAGAGTGATGGACCTTCTTGTAAAGACCAGAGAGCCATTAGCCAACCTACCTCCACATCCATGGATTGGGTCCTACTATTACAGCACTAATGTAATGATCAGTGAGGAATCCTAGGTAACATTCCGCTCCTGTTCAAGAAATGATTTTCTTCAAAATTCAAACACACCCTTTTGACCTATTATAAGGCGAGTTAAGAATTCGATTAAAGGTAAACATAGGTCAATCTTCTGTAATTATAGCATTACTTACACACTACTTTTCTCTCTTACAGTCCTTTCTCCATATATCGAACCATTTCAATTTTTTTTATATTATTAATCACTACTTTTTCACTCAAAAGTTTGTCTGCTATTTTTCTAGTTTTAGGTTTGAACTATTTCATTCGAGCTCTATAAATCATGATTATTTTCCTATCTTTTATCCTATAATAATATCTCAAGCGCTAATCAGACTATTTTATATAAAAAAAAATCAACCGTTTCAATTCTAGTTTCCGAGTAATTACACTAAAAATTCGATTTTTATTTATTTTCTTATAACTTTTATGCATCGAGACCAAGTTTTTTTTTTTTTTTTTCATCTAGTCAGATCCGTAACTCATCATCCAAAATCCACATCCCTTATTCCTGTATATCCTCACAGTTAATTTCTTCCACTAATTTGAATCCAAGTAACAACAGCAGGATAAATTCACCTGTCACCTCAACCAGTACCACGAGGAGGTAAAAGGAGATTTACAAACGATAGAAAATGACGAGAGTTAAAGATAAATGCAATGCCACTCAGGAGAGGGAGATGAAAATCTTCCCTTCTGTCGATCGATACGTCGCTCTCATCACTCCCACAGCCCTTGCACCTAAAACCTGTGGCTGTTTTTGTGCCGAATGGTGGCTTCTGATCATAGTTAAATACTAAGCAAGGTTTCTTTCACCAGCAACCCATTAACCTTAATTTACATCAGCAAACTCTCACAGGTAATCATCACATGTGTGTGAGAATTTATTGCGACAACATACTCCCACACCGCCCACTATTCACTATTTATTGCTCCGAATCTACCCCAACCATAGCAATTAATTCTTACAATTCAAAAGTTTGAAAAATGCATCGCAGAAGATGATGGAGCAGGATCCCTACGTCGAAGTTACAGGCTGACGACATTGACTTTGTTCCCATCTAACCTCTCTTATTTGAGGTACAGGATACTACATACCAGTTGTCCTACTGAGTTAATGTCAGGGCCATGATTGAATCATTGGGACGGTCCAAATTTAAGAATAGTAACCCTGCCACCCGGAATAAATGTTAATCACCTAGCTAGCTATGCTTTAAATATTTTGACCGTTGGTAAGTAAGCTGAGGTCCATTGACAAACAACTCTCAAAAGGAAGACATAAATGTTCGTTGACAAGCCATGGTCTTGTGCTTGATCCAACGATGAAAGGGTTAGAAGTCGGTAGGTTCAATTTCCTATGATGTTGTATGTACATATTTAAGTCATTCAAAAACTTTCATACAAAACGATGATGCTGTAACTCTCTTTTGGAATTAATCAGACCATATTTATGTTGTTAAAGAAAATATACAGGGAGAGCTATTCCAGCTTGTGCTTGTATTTCTGCTCGTTTAATTATTATAGTTTATCTCTATATTTTAAATTTTAGGTCATTTTTCAATCTATTTTCTAGATATTTGTTTTTGATTTATACATGTGCTAATTTGAATGTTTGTGCTATATATCGTGGGCGACCAAATAAATTTTTAAAGGAGAAAAAAAAGTTTAAGTTTCAAGAAATTTTCTGGCATTATTATTAAATTCAAAAATATACTTGTTTTGAAATTTTTTACCATAAAATAAAATTCTTATGAACATATCTCTTGTTCATCTATATAAAATAAACATGTATTAAAACTCGATTTGATCTCGTTTCATATTTATCTTTTTGATCAATCACCGGAGACTTGAGTTTCTCACATAATGTATTTCTTTTAGTTTGAATCGAAAAAATCTGACAATTAGATGGATCATAGGTTAAGGAATTCAAGGAACAAATGAAAACTGAGCTAATTCTCGGGTTTGGATCCTGGGCTAGGAAGCTTGAGTTTCTCGTAATAGACATTTCCCATGATTTGAAGCGCAAAAAGCTAACAATAAGATCGATCACAGGCTAAATCGGGATTCATGAAAAAACTGAAAACGATTTCTATAAAAGAAGAAGAAGAAGAAGAAGAAGAAAAGGGTACATGTCTAAACACACACTAACACTCAACAGTGAGACAGGCATAGCATGAACATTCACTTTCACTTGCGGGTAATTTTTTCACCCATGGTACATGGCGGAGTCGTCTTTTACGTTCCCCAAGATGTTCACCAAGTTAATGAGTCGTGGAAAAACAGCAGTCACCGACTGGTAAATGCTCGTCTTGTTCAATGTTTGATAGCCCATTTCAAAAGCTTGGAGATAAAAAAAGCATTCCCTGTTATAGACCTTGAAGTAAAGGGGATCTTTCCAAGATTAAGCCTGGCAAGAATTTAAATGGAAATTTCCCTGACTGACGGGAACAAGGCGGTCAACAACAAACACCTAACAAATTGTCATCTAGTGTTATAAGAGAAAATGGACCCATAAATCATATCAATCTGTACACCGAATTGGTGATAGAACAAATGAGATGAACTTGCTTTATTCCAAGGATAGAATATTGATTCTGAAAGAAAGGGGGTAACAGAATGGGGCTAATCAGAAGAGGGGAGGGAGATCAAAGGCATTCAATACATGACTCTGTATATGTTGGGCTATGGGTTTAGTTACTGTCAAAATTTAAGCTTAAATGACATTTTAAAATTAGTTTTTGTATTATTTTTAACACTTTAAAATTTTTTGTACTTCAAGTTTGTATATTTTCATGTTACTTTGTGATATTAATTAAATTTAATTAAAAAATAAAATAGAATAATATATTTAGAATTCATAGCTGTTATATTGTACTCGCTCAATGACATCTAAATTATCACTTCCAAGTTCTTTTTTGTTTTTTAAGTGTTAAAATTAGATAAAAAAATTTGGACCACTTTAAGTATAAAGAAACTTATCCATGCTAAAATTAAAAGACATTGAAGAAATTAGGCATGATTTCATGAAAATTTCATGGTGTAGGAGTAAAAAACCGGCCGCGGCATGTATGATATCCAAAAGTTAGACGTGGGAAACAGAAGTTTCTTTTTCATTCTTTAGTTTAATGGCTAAGTCCAACCTTCGGTAAAAGTTCATGAGCTTTGTTCCCTGCTCTCTGCAACTTCGAGTGTCGACTTTTATCCTTAATCTGTATGACTTTTGTTCTTTTTCAGAGATCACATAAGATGGGTGCAACTGTGGGGGTGACTTTTTTTTGGGGTGGGAGATGTCCAATACCCCAGGTTACTATTGCAAAAAAGAAGGGATGAAAAGAAATCACCTAGTAAATCCTTTTTTCTTTTTCTACAGTTTCCAAATCATGGGGAAAAACTTCTGTTCCAAATGAATTAGTGCTTCATTGATTCTATCCCTAACTATTTCATAGCAATTGGGAGAAAGTTGTACGTTTGAATTTGAGATTCAAGATTTGTAGAGTAAAACTATATGTATTTTTAAGTGTATTTCTTTTTGTGATTTAGCCGTTTTTTAAAAGTGTCTTCAAATAGTGTTTTTTTTGTTTGGAAAAACATTAAATTAATTTAATGTATTTTAAGTTTTTTTCAATGATTTTAATATAATAATATTAAAAATATTTTAAAAAAATAACATTCATCACATTATCAACATTATCATACAGAAGACATCCCTCCGAGTCCAACCAAGGCAGAGTTTTCATTGACCAGCTAGTGGTTGAATTTCGAACCTAGTAAGAGGAAGTGGCTTCGGGGGGTGGGTGGGCGGGCAGAATTTTCATTGACTAGCTAGTGGTTGAATTTCGAACCTAGTAAAGAAGTAATGGGAAGTGGCTGTGGAAGGTGTTTTGCTTTGAAGTGGGGGAGCCTTTTAGCATATTTGCAGAGCTCGATGCATGGAAGTCCATTCTTTTTCATGATTAATGGGGTTGAAGTGGATCTGCTCTCAGGTAAGTAAAGCTTCAAAAAAGTTCATCAGCAAGGCATTGGATTTTCCACTTTATGAAAAAGATCATGCCAATCGGTGCTGGTCAGACGAACAGGATCACTATCTAATCTATCATTCTTTAACATAGTATTAATTTGCCATTTCCATTTCTGTCTCCTAATCCAAGTTTTTCATTTCTACTAAAGCTATGTGTCCGATTTGTTAATTTGAGATTCATAATTCTGACTGTTAACTGCTAAGGTTTCTATTGGATGTTGCTTCTTTTTGTTCTATATATATATATATATATATATATAAGAATAGTATAAATTATAGTAATAATTTAGATTTTTTAGTTGAGATTATTATTTAATATTATATTCGATTTATTTTCACAATTAAAAGCAATAAGAAAAATAAGAGTTGATATATTTGGTAGGAGAGTAAAATCAATGGAAAACTATCCTTATAGATTTCAATCCTAGCTTATGTTTTTGGTATAAATTTGAAGGAAAATTTTTCAAGCAGGCCAGAGTTTAACTATATAAAAAGAGTTAATGTTAAACTTGCGAAGAGAGAAATAAATAAATTTTCAGGGATAATTTTTTTCGATTTTGTGCCCTTCCCTCTTTTTTTTCAAGAAAAATAACAATATTCTATTTTTCTCTATTTTTTGCTTTCCACAAATATATGCTATTTAATTTTTTATAATTATAATTTTCTAAAAAATGATTTTATATTTATTGAAACTCACTATTATTCATGATTTTACTATCTCAAACCAAACATTTGTAATTAACACTTTATCCCTTAACCTTTTCTTACATCCTCAACACTTCACCCTTAAATATTGCTCTTTCAACATTTTATTTCCAAAAGTAGTATCAAATATAACTTTAGTCCGAAAAGATATGTGACCAACAACTCAGTGATTAAAGTCAATTTTTTATTTTTTGGAATATTGCTTCTTAATTTTCAAATTATGTGATGAGTAAAAGAAGGTTTAAAAGATTGAAAATGCAAACTTAAGGGGTTGGATTGATAGTCAATGAAGTTTTTTTTTTTAAAAAAAACTTATTGGGTTGATCACACCTTAAAACCAGCACAAAAAACAATTATTAAGTTTTTTTAAACATATTAAATCAATATAAATTTATAATCATCTGAGAAATAAACTTGATACCCATTGGTTAGTTTCATACTACCACTTGATATTAAAAAAAAAGAAATGGGAAAATTTCAATAGTGTAAGATCTTAGTTATAAACTTTCAATTTTGATGAACAAGAAGATATATATGGACATGTCCACACCTTCCTTTCTTGAAAAGTTAGAAGACAACAAGACATGAGAAATTAGATTTAATGTATTTATTTGTTTGTGGAGTTACTTTGATTTTTTAAAGTAATTTTTAATTAAAAATATATTAAAATAATATTTTTTAATTTTTAATATTGACATATCAAAATCATTAAAAACATTTAAATAATTTTTTAGACCAAAATACGGTTTATAAAACATCTTGAAAAACGGTTTAACCTTCTTACCAAACACTTCCTTAATTCAACAAACAAAAACTACCATTAAAATGCCAGCTAGAGAGAAAAACTTCACCAGTAAGAGTTGAATCATCATGCACGATTAGTGCAATTACGTCCTCATGCAGAGTTTTGTTGGGGAACACAATGACCTTAATTCGAAATGAGAATTTGATGCAGATCCTGGCCACAAGAGTGGCAGACAAGGGTTGACAGGAGAAAGTTTTTACCATGCGTAACTCTCTTCGATCCTCTGGTCAAAACCAAAGAACGATGTCAACCTAGCTATTTGCTGCTCGTGTAATTTAATTGCTAATTACTTTCATGACTAAAGGAGTCGCGTTTGTGCTGCGGCCATGCATCAATCATTATGACTCTCTACCATCCTTAACTTTTGATGCATGCGGTGTGCCTCTCATGCAATTATGATTATCTCAAGTAGGTCATCGGCAATATTTTAATGCTGTTAATTTGTGTCGAAGCCATCAAATGCAAGCATTGATTTTGTTCTGAGCTAGCTGGAGATCTTACAGGTTATGACAATTTTATCTGTGTTGGTATTTTTTGTATGCGCGAAGGAGATTTGTACGTGTATCCAAGTCAAGAAAAGGGATGCTTTCTGAAAAAATAATGCCATCCGAGTCGAGGGCTTTTAGTGCTGAAAACTTGCCATAAGGTTACTTCTAAGTTCTGACGCAAGAGCATGACTAGTATAGTAGTATTAGTGGGTTGGTAGAGTGATTCTTCTATTTATGATTTGACTTGAATTATCAGATCTGATTTTTTTAAAAGATTTCAAATGATATCTATTCAAATTCTTATTATTTTTTCTAAAACAATATTATTTTTTAAAAAAATATTTAAAAATTCATTAAAATATTTTTCTTTTTGTTTTTAACAGTAACGTATTAAAACAATAATAAAATACTAAAAATTATTAATTTAATAAGTTTTCAAGTTTGAGGTGCACCGAGAAGCATCATGCTCCGGAAATATATCCTGGTTTTAGAACTCCGGCTAGAGCCTGAGAGGTTGACCCCTTTTATTGGGAAACTGAAAAGATTGCAGAGAGTATCATGAGAGAGTGATGCGTGGAGAATATTGAATAGAGCTAAAGAAGAGTAGTGATGATGATTGAGGATCGAAATGGGGGTTTTGTTTTTCATCTTTACAATTTTCAATTTATGACAGATTTTCACA
>Ga0325404_1003464_pt1 | contig 16803 bp, 5 predicted proteins | sample PopdelMetagenome_18_FD_205664 | JGI IMG/M metagenome (GOLD analysis project Ga0325404, IMG submission 205664) | Populus deltoides microbial communities from Bellville, Georgia, United States - Xylem-Control-R1 | ecosystem: Host-associated > Plants > Phyllosphere > Stem > Wood/Secondary xylem... | reverse complement strand
ATCTTTGAGAATCTTGCCATTTCCTAGGGCAAACAGAAACGAAAAGGATGCTAATAAAATGTGTTCGTGTTTTTATTGTCTGTGCATTTATAGATTTCAGATAAGTCCCATCTCTACGTCACATGATCACATAATTTTCTTTTCTTTTTTTTTCCTTTTAATTTGTTGAATACACCCACAGGATTCATCCAATGGTTGGTCGTGAGATCTTGCGCCCCATCGGGCGATGTTGGCAACAAACCGAAGAAGATCTCACGATGGGAAACTTCATATGTTTATTCCATTAATCATATACGGTCCAATCGTTTAATTTGTTAATTAACGAATGACAATATTAAAATTGTACTAATTAATAGATACTATATTTTAAAGACAAAGAGTGCACGTGCAACTATGCTAGCAAATTCCATCGTGTTATCTTACCCATCTTTTCTTCGACATTGATTGCATTTGGACCAATAACCATTTAAAGCAACCGCTGCCGTATGTGCACGTTGTCTACTGTTTGAACAGTCTCAAACTACGGTAATAGCGGATAAAGGGTTTGTAGTTTTTTAAAATATTTTTATTTAAAAATATATTAAAATAATAATTATTTAAAAAAAATTATTTTTAATATTAAAACATTAAAATTATTCAAAAATATAAAAAATAATTATAAGTAAAATTTTTATTAAAAAAAACTCAATTTTAAATTACCTTTAAAGGAGGAAGACATGCGATATTGTAATGGGAGCTTTTTTTATTTAAATTCATCAAATTAATATAATAAAATGAGGTGTTTTTTTAATTATTTAAAAATTAATCTTTCAGTTTAAAGATAGTACAATTGTACAATTAAAAAAGGATCCCATTTTTTTATTATTTAACTGATATGAAATTTAATTAATTCACATGAGATACAATTTTTCTCGAATGCCTTTAACTCTTCTTTTGTCAGCATCAATTAAAAAATATTTCATGAAATAGAATATTTTTATTTGGTTGAGTTTAAAAAACATAATATTTACTAATTATTATTATTTTTAAATAGGATATAATAATTATCATATTTTTAAAGTTTGATAATTTAATATGTAATTTTACAACCAATCATCTATCTCAATCGGTCTGTAAATTGATCTAGTTATATAAAGTGATTGACTGTTTTATATAAAAACCATAATTTTATTAATATTTTTTAAAAATATATTTTATAAGTTCAAATATAAATCTTTACTCCCCTTATAGACTCAAAAATATATTCAAATTTAAATCTCAAAAAATTATACAACTTAAAATCTCAAAAAATTATATATTTAGCTGCTACTTTAATTCACCATTTCCTTTTATTTTATATATCAATTTTCCAATCTGTCCAATTTATTGTCGGCTGGATAAGAGGGTGAAGATAGATAGTGTGACCAATCAATTGTTTTCCTCCATCGGATTATAAGGAGCAGTAGATGTGATGTGATACATCATGGGCGCTACTTTTATGATTTAATTTGTTTCTTTGATATATGAAGAAATGAGTTGTTACAAAAATAGTTTTAAAATACAGCCCGATATGGTGAATCGATTTGGATCTGCAATCAGGTTGGATCTAAAAAAAAATAGTTGGAATTTGGCCAAATAAAATCTGATCGATTTTTCATATTCAAATGATACGTGTAAACCTAGCTGAGATATATATATATATATATATATATATAATAGCCGGAAACAAGAAAAAGTGCACAGTATGCGCAATGTCCTCACTTCTATACTTGAGAATGGTGTTGCATGTTCAGAAGAATCACCAAGAGACCGAATGAACTCATGCGATGTTGTTAAGGAACTACACCCAATCAAGCTTGCTGACTGAAAATGGGAAGAAATAATTTAGTGCATAAGGTAACAGCCTATGTTACAAAATAATACGTGCTTCGCTAAGTTTTTCCCGACTTTGTACAAGATCCACAAGCAAGTTTGATTACATTGCCCAAAGCTTGTGTTGACAATGAAATAGTTCTGGAATCTGAAAGAGCAGAATAACCTCAGACAACGGGCTAGCATTGCAGATTCTTTCTTAACTCATCCTTCACCCCGGATGCAGGAATTGTAGCCTAATATGAAACACCCTGACAGACATCAGTGATCTGTTCGGCTCAATGTAGAGTCACACAAGTGTTCAATATTAAAACTACACCGTAGCTTGGGAAGCTTGTAATATTTTATTGCTTCATCAATGTTTCCAAGTACCTTTCATGATTTTCAACAGCTTTAATTACTTGCACAATTCTTCTCGGCTGGCAGTCATTGGCTGCTTTGGTATTGAAGACTGGTAGTACTGTTCAGCAGCGGGCAGAGAGGTTTTTCTTCGCGAAGTTTGAACCAGTTTTTGTTTTCCAGAGCTGGATTTAAGATCAGTTTCAGTTTTGCAGGCTCTAACTTGTACGAGTTTTTTAAGCTTAAGAACGAAAAAGATTTGATAGAGTTAAAGCTTTTCCATTTCATATTTGGTCGATTTCAATGATGAACATGAGGCAAAGTTTCTCAGAAATTTCTTTCAAGTTTCTCCAAAAAGAGGGAAAAAAATCCATCCTGAAATTGATTCATTTTTCAAATTATTATGAAATTAATCAGCAGCCTCTATCAATAAGTTCTAAAGATGCACCGTAGCTTCAGTGCTTCACACCTGGAGTTGGAAGGCATATGCTATCTGGCCAAGGAGTTATTTTCCTTTCACATTTCAGCTAGCCATGGATTAACTGGATTCTAAGGATCCATTGTAAAGGATCAGTTTCTAAGGCAACGTTGATAGAATCTCAGGTTTTTAATCTCATAGTTCTAAACTAAATTGTAGAGAAACTAATAAAGAAAAACTTTAATATATTCTAAAAAGTCTTTTTATTCAATAATATGATAAGAAAATTAACACATCAACTATTTATATAAAGATAAAACTCATCTAATCAAAAGAACTCGAAGCTAAGTAGTAAAAATAATAAGATTCGAAATTAAACAGAAAATAATTAAAATAGCAAAAACAACAACTTCACTGCCTAATTTGAAGGCTTCATGAGATTTCATCGGTAATTAAAATGTGTTATAGCTCCTGGGCTTATCCGCCAACTCTATAGAATTAAATTAAGTGTTTAATATGTTTAACCTTCTTCACAGACTTCGTCATGTCTTTCTGTTTTATAGATGCTTTGGCAACACATTCCACCTCAGTTTCTTGCCCTAAAAAAAGAAATTCGTAACAGGAAAAGATCAACATTAGCAAGTCTAAAATATCTCTGTTTTCTTCCTCACATTTCACTGATTAATAGCATTCCCTTGTCTGCAGAAAAATCATTTAATTGTGTTTATCATAAACTACTTTAACAATTTTGCTCATGAGTTGGAACGTACAACTGCAAAAGATTTGTAAGAAAACAATTACGCAAACAGCTTCTCCTCCTTCTAGTTGGAGATTTGCTTTGAGGCATTGGTTTCGAGAGTCAGATTGGCTTCCCATCTTGGAAGTTACTCTTGCGTTGGATGAGGAATCGACGGGGAGGGTGGGAGATGACACCGTTGGAGGGCCTTCTGTCTCTCGGTACTTGTGGTTAATACACAAAGTGACGAGGGATATCTTGCTTGGAGTTTTACCTGTACTTTTATTTTGTTTTCTAATTTGTTTTATTTTGCAGTTACATTTCAAGCCTCATGATATGAAATTAAGTTTGGAATAATAGTAAAAATATCAAATCACAAGTAAGAGGACTAAAAAATAGAATGAAGAGAAAATAGATAGCCCCACAAATATATAAGAAGTTTTATTTGGTACGAAACTTTATTTTATTTATATTTTAATCTCTGATTTGGAGAGAAGAATGATAAACTCGTAAGAAAATAACAAAAATCAATTATTGATTTATTCATTTTTTAATAAAGAAACTTGCTGATCATAGTGTTAATATATTTTATTTGATGAAAAACATTTAATGATAGTTATTTTTATCTTTAAAAATCCATAAAAATATAGAACAAACTTAGTTTAGAGAATTTTCTTTCATTTGAATTTTAATTTTTGAGGTGGTTTAGGGGTGTTTTGAGATTATTAATGTTAGAGTTTTATGAAATTTTGTGTTTAATTTTATATTTTGATATTTAATTAATTTTTAGTTAGTTTTTGTTTTTTACCATATCATAAAATAAAATAAAAACTAATTAAATCTGGGGAAATCTATAATACAAATCATACATTTTATAGGTTAACACATGTTAATATTAACATGTGTTGTTTTTTTTTAATTTGAATTTTTATCTTTAGAACTTAAAATTAAAGTACACAAAAGTCAAGTACCACTGTACCGGATTCAATAACAAGGCGAAAAAATTTCATGCAGCGGAAATAATGCTAGCGTATACGACTGGTTGCCATTTGTTGCGTATAACTAAAGTGTAAGGTGTTTGTTCGGCTTACTTGAGGTAAACTGCTTGCACAGTCATGGACTAGGGCATGCCGAGTTGGGGCTTGAGAGTGTGAATCCAAGCCAAGTGGATGTGGGTCCCGTTTCTATAAATCATTTTTTAAAAAAAATAAAAAAATATTAATTTAATATTTCTTTCAAATAAAAAATACAAAAGAAAAAAAGAGTAGTGTAAAATCACCCCAATTGTGTAACGTGTGGTTTCTGACCTTCACATATGGCTTGCTTTGTCTAAATTTTGCTACTTCTAGACTTGTGCTGGTCGTCGTGGCTTGCCAAATCTGCAATATTGCCTGGAATGCTCTGCATCTGGATGGTGTCACCTTCAATATTCTAAGATTCCATTTGAAAATTTCTTTCCAGTGAAGACAAGCTGTGGAAAAATGATGGTACATTTGGTGTGGAAAGATGCACGAGATATAATAGGTTAATTAATGTTTGTCGGCAAAAGATAATTAATTCTAGGAAAGAGTTGGGTTACATTAGTTTCCTCGTACTAGTTCAATTAATTTGATTTTTTTTATAGTGTTATAATGGTTTTTTTTTAATTTATTTTTTATATTAACACTTAAAAACATAAAAATTAATTTTAAATAAAAAAATGCTGCCAACTACAAGCTATAAAAAAAATAGTCAAAGATACCAAAAACCCTACTCTAGAAGCAGGTGATTCACTGTGGTACGTTCTTGAAAAATCTTTCTCGCAGCCACAAGCCATTCTCTGTATTTGAACATGAAATAATAGCAACGTGGCTAATAAAATCCAGTTATCTATGAGCCAAACACCTCAAAGATTGATGTCAAGCTAATTATAACCATAGCATTGGAATTAATTAAATGTTATCTAGTCTTTGTACCGCCTGTGACAATGGCTTCATTGTCAAGATGAAGAGCGTATTTGGCAGTGTGGTTGTGGGTACTTTTCAAATAGTTTTTCGTGTCGAAATGTATGTCAATGATGTTTTTTTATTTTTTAAAAATCATTTTTGACATCAGCACATCAAAACGATCCAAAAAGTACAAACCGCACTCAATTTTAACAAAAAAAAAATTCAAATTTGGACGAAACGGAGGTAGAAACACAATACCAAACATTCTCAAAATTGATGCGAGTTTTTTTTTCTTTTCTTTTTTTAATCAAAACTAATATAGAATTATAGTGGTATTGGATTAGGATTCTCTAGAGTATTATTGCGGTTGTGATTCAAAATATTTTTTATTTAAGAATATATTATAATAATTTTTTTTTAAATTTTAAAAATTATTTTTAATATAAATACATCAGAACGATTTAAAAAATATAAAAAAATTAATTTAAAAAAACTAAAATTTTATAGAAACGCAGTTAATTGTGTTAATAAACTCCGGTTAAAAAAAAAACAACATTTCTTAACATCCAAGTTTCAAGCACCGAATTCTCCTATTGAGATTCATTGTTTTTGTAAAGAATCGATACTTTAAATTATCATAGAATCTAAATCTTCAAGGATTATGATGTGTTTACTTAATGTTTGATTTAAACATGTGGTACGGCCGGTGTGAATGTGGTCTGTGGAGGCGCACGCCATCTCCTTGACCATCGCCCGATTACAAGTCCTAAAAGAAATAAATTGCACAAGTGCTGTTTTTACGGGCTTTTCTCATTCTAACAACACATTTTTTAAAAGAGTTCTCGAAATATAATATTTGAATACAACTGCTAGAATAGCGGTTATATTCAAAATCCATCTCTCTTTTAAATTAATTAACTTTAATAAAAATTAATTTTAAATTCCATGAAAATCAAGTAACCATGCACCAAGATATGAGATTTAAAATAAATAAATAAATAATAATAAAAATAAAAATAAGTTAATACGACATAAAAAAAATCACTGTAAAATATTGAAACTTTATATCCAACATATTAGGTATTGTTAGAAAAATATCGATAAAATAATTATATTTTAAAAATTTATCAAATAAAATCATAATTAATTAAGAGTTTTGTTTGAAATACAACAAGAGAAAAGGCATTCTCTGTGACTTTCATTTTGTAAAAGAACATGAAAGATATGAACAAATTGAACATCTTGAAAGACCTTAGCAGATATTGGGTGGCTTTTGAAAACTATGTGTGTGGCACTCAGTCCTGGTTTTTCTTTTTTTTTTAGATGGTTTGAAAAAGAGAAGTAGAATTTCAAGTGTTTGCTTGGAAGTTTCTAGTTGATTTATAGACTTAAATATTTTAATTATTAAATTAATTTGTGATTTTGGTCTAAGTTTTATTTAACTTTGAATTTAAGTTATTTAAAGTGAGATAATTTATATTGGGTTTAATTAATTTTTAATTCTAAATATTTCTTTTTTTTTAATGAAGTATTATTTTAATTATAATTTATTAATCGGAGTTAAGATGTATGCCCATAAAACATACTGTGTTGTCACGAAAAGGAAGTGTTTCTAAAAAATTAAAAAAAAAATTAAAAAACCTGGTTTGGGCATACTAAATGTAGAAGCAGCAAAGATTAATATTATATGAGAACTCAAGAAACGCCAAACTTGAAACTCCAAAAGGCTCGCTTGATAAGAAACTTGTCTCTAATTCATCCAATCTTGGATAATAAGGCAGCAGCACTAATAACCTTGGTCTTCCCTGTCTGGTGCGCAGGAGATTCAAGTCACTGAGTTAGCTAGATTAAATTTCGTAACTCACAGAGTCAACCTCATTGACAAAGCAAAAAACGAAAAACTACAGAAGAAAATAGTTGAGGCAAGAAAAAATGGATGGCCATTTATACTTCATGCTCAAAAGTAAACAGAGCAGTAATAAAATGGAAAAGTACAAATGAGACCCGATCCAGTGAACAAGGGGCCCGGCTACCTACTCCTTGCCATTCTATTATTTACTAGCTTATGCTACAGAGTCAATACAGGAAATGGGCTACAATGGAACATACCCAATAATAGCTCCAAAGATCTTGATTTCCTTTTCAGCACGAACTCTGTAAGAGGTTTTTGCGGTAGCTCGATTCTTACATTTAATAAAACTGACCTTGTCGCCAGTTTTAAGTTTCTTGCTGTTGATGAATGCCTTCCAACCCCGTGTAAGTACTGGCTTCGGGTGCCCTCTCCGGCGGGTGGAGCACTGAAAGGCCCAGGCTTCGCCTCCCTCATCTCTAGCTTCAAACTTTACGGCATGGCCCCCGTCGAATGATGGAAGAGATTTGAGAAACTTGATAGGCACTGTCAGTCTCTTCTTAACATCAGTCTTGCTGAGGATCTTTGAGAAACTTGCCATTTCCTAGGGCAAACAGAAACGATGAGGATGCTAATAAAATGTGTTGTGTTTTTCTTGTCTGTGCATTTATAGAGTTCAGATAAGTTTCATCTCTACGTCAGATATGATCACATAATTTTCTTTTCTTTTCTTTTTTTCTTTTAATTTGTTGATACACCCACAGGATTCATCCAATAGTTGGCCGTGAGATCTTGCGCCCCATGGGGCGATGTTGGCAACAAACCGAAGAAGATCTCACGATGGGAAACCGAAACTTCATATGTTTATATATTCCATTAATCATATACGGTCCAATTGTTTAATTTGTTAATTAACAAATCACAATATTAATATTGTACTTAATAGATACTATATTAAAAAAAAAAAAAAAAGAATGCACGTGCAACTATGCTAGCAAATTCCATCTTGCTATCTTACCCATCTTTTCTTCGACATTGATTGCATTTGGACCAATAACCATTTAAAGCAACCGCTGCCGTATGTGCACGATGTCTACTGTTTGAACAGTCTCAAACTACGGTAATAGCGGATAAAGGGTTTGTAGTTTTTTAAAATATTTTTATTTAAAAATATATTAAAATAATAATTATTTTTAAAAAAATATTTTTAATATTAACACATTAAAATCATTCAAAAATATAAAAAATAATTAGAAGTAAAATGTTTATTAAAAAAAACTCAATTTTAAATTACCTTTAAAGGAGGAAGACATGCGATTTTGTAATGGAAGCTTTTTTTATTTAAATTCATCAAATTAATATAATAAAATGTGGTGTTTTTTAAATTATTTAAAAATTAATCCTTCAGTATAAAGATATTACAATTGTATAATTAAAAAAGGATATCTTTTTTATTATTTAACTAATATGAAATTTAATTAATTCACCTAAACTATAGTTTTTCTGAAACGCCTTTTAACTTCTTTTTTTTGTCAGCATTCATTAAAAAATATTTCATGAAACAACATATATTTTTATAATATTTACTAATTATTATTATTTTTAAATAAAATAATATAATTGTCGCACTTTTAAAGCTTGATAATTTAATATATAATTTTATAACCAATCCTCTAGCTTAACCGGTCTATAAATTAATCTAATTGTATAAATTAATTGACAAAAAATCATAATATTATAAATATTTTTTAAAAAATATATTTTATAAGTTAAAATATATAACTTTATTCAACTTAAAAGACCAAAAAATATATTCAAATTAAAATCTCAAAAAAATATTCTTCACATAATAATTGTTTTCTAATTTTTAGTGTTAATTAGTCTATTGATTTAACTTATCATAATAAACCAGCCGGTTCATTCTAAATTTAATTGGTGTTACTGTTGTGAATTAAAATTTTATTGTAATTACCTATCAAAATATTTAATTAATATCATAATTTAAAAAAAATGAAATTTAATTAAATATGACGTTCAGAACCGTGATGTCATTTCACTGAACTTTTAGCTACTACTTTAATTCACCATTTCTTTTTATTTTATATATCAATTTTCCAATCTGTCCAATTTATTGTCAGCTGGATAAGAGGGTGAAGATAATGGTCTACGATAGCTGTAACCAATCGATTGTTTTCCTCCATCGGATTATCAAGGAGCAGTAGATGTGATGTGATCCATCATGGGCCCTACTTTGATGATTTAATTTGTTTTTTTTTATATATCAAGAAATGAGTTGTTGGAAAGACAGTTTTAAAACCCGGTAAGGGGTTGATCTGGACCCGATCAGTCCAGGTTTGGAATTGGACAGGATCTAAAAAAAACTAATTGGATTTTGGTCCAGTAAAACCTGGTTGACCTGGATCACTCAGGTAAACCCAGCTCAGATCCGGCTGTTTATATATATATATATATAAGTAAAACCACGTCGTTTTACCTTATACTGTCAAACTGAACGATGAAACAGAAATGAAGAAACCTAATCTCTTAAATCTACAATCCACACACTTTCAATTCTCATCTCCCAATAGAATTCACCTTCTCATAACAACACAGAAGCAGCAGCAACAACCAGACCCGAATTCTCAGCAGGTCAGATTAAGAGAATCTCGACAAAGACATCATCAAAGTCAATCCAGATGCTCTTTTCATCGTCTCCAGCTCCATCGAGTTGTTTCTCCGAGAATCAGCTGAAACTGCAATCAAGAACAGCTGAAGCTAAAGACTGTGAAACTCGACCACGTTCGAGTCGCTGTTAAAAGGCACCACCACCCTTTCAGAATCTCTTCCTCTACCAATTCAATCACCGGAGAAGTCTACTGTACATACTTTAAAATATCAAGTTTTATAAACTGATTTTGTTAATTTATTTTAGAATTCCAATAAAAAATATTACGTTTCAAACTTCCAGTAGAATAGAAGAATCAAAACTTCTTGAATTCAAAACATAACTGTACATACTTTTAAATATTAATTTATTCGATACAGTAAACATCCTCTGTCCTTGCATCTTTCTTCCTTACTTTCTGTAAGATACTCCCTGATTTGCAGAATTTATATTGTTGGTTCCCAACTGTTGCGTTGGATTTTTTTTTTTATCCGGTCAATTTATTTAACTCGTGACTCAATTAATACTGAATCTCGTGACTCAATTAATACTGAATCGACCACCCGAGTTGGATTTTAAAACAACGGATACAAAGAATTTATAAGCGTTTTCCATTAATTTTAATCCATGCTTGCCTAGCCTTATGTGTAGTGGTGAGTGATTATTTTTTAAAATGTTTTTTCTTACTATCTAAACTTCAAATTAACTTCTCTTTTTAGATATTCTCTATGGCTTAAGGTATCAAAAAATGAATAAATAAAATTAAAAAAATATTATATTATTTGATGCATTTTAAATAAAAAATATTTAATAGCCTCGTGTACTCACACGAAAATGATGGAAGACAAGCTCCAGCTGATTGGAAACTTCATATGTTTATTCCTTTAAAGTATGTACGATCCAATCGTTTAATTTGTTAATTAACAAATCACATATCCATTTATATTAACAATATTAATATTGTACTTCATTGATACTATATTTTTAAAACAAATATTGCATGTGCACCTATGCTAGCAAATTCCATCCTGTTATCTTGCCCATCTTTTCTATTCTCTGGACAGCCTCAAGCTCAGTAAGAGAAATTAATAGTGGTGTTTATAAGAATGGTAGTAGTTATTTTTTAAATTTATTTTTTATATTAATATATTAAAATGATTTAAAAATATAAAAAAAAATTAATTTTAAGTAAAAAATTAATTTTTTAGAAATATTGTTTGGAACATAATTCCAAATTACCTTTAAGAAGAGGAAGAAATGTGATTTTGTAATGGGAGCTTTTTTTTATTTAAATTCATCAGATTAATATAATATAAATGAAGGAAGAATTTTTAAGACTATTTAAAACCTAATCTTTTAGTATAAAGATATTACAATTGTACAATTCAAAAAGCATCCCATTTTTTTATTTAATTGATATGAAATTTAATTAATTCACATGAGCTCCAATTTTTCTCGAACACCTTTAACTCTTTTTTTTTTTTTTGGTCAATAGCATCCTATATTTATTGGTCATTGCACAATACGAACTGAAAGAAAAAACCGGTGTGTATTTTGAATTCCAGTAGAAATTGCTTTTTAGAATGTATTTTGTTTCAAAATATTTTAAAATAATATTTTTTTATTTTTAAATTTATTTTTAATATAAGTATATTAAAAAATATAAAAATATTAAAAAAAAGAATTAATTTTGAAGAAAAGAATTTAATTTTTCTAAAAAAATAAAAAAATTAAATTTACAAAAATATTTTTTAAAAAAATACTCACACTTCATTAGCATACAGACATTAGTTCTAAACATGTGTTGAAAGTTACAAGCATGGTGTAAGGATTTTTTGGGATTGTAATGCAAATCATGTTTTATGATTTTTTAAATTTTTTATTTAAAATTATCTTTTTATATTTTCATATTATTTTAATATATTAATATTAAAAATAAATTTTTAAAAAATATTATTTAAATATATTTTTAAATAAAATTATTTTAAAAAATAACCATTACTACTATCAACTATTATTATTATTATTGTTATTATTATTAGCTAGAATATTCTATTAAAGTTAGGCAACCGTTGGTGACCTTTTATGCTTTGAAATCATAAAAAAAGTTCAACAAGTACATAATCCCATAATCTTTTTTAATGATTTAAAAAATGAGAAGATCTACCAAATGGCATCACATCAAGTTAAAAGAACCCCAAGTAAGTACTTTTAATTATCTTTTTGTGTAATATACAATTAATATTTAATTTTCAATAAAAATAAGAATTAAAATAATTGCATGAATCCGGATTTATATTTCATAAATTCACTGGCACTTATGGAATGTATAATTAATTAATGGGAAATTTTGCTTGGAATTTTTGTTTCCTTCCAACCAACCAAACCCATTAAATATTCAATTAAAATAATTATTTAATTAAATTAACTAAGAAACCCAACAATTCAATTGGAGAAAAAAGGATCATGAACGTGTGCCAGGAGTTCAAAAAAAAAAAAGGATCATGAAATTTTTTTAGGAACGTTGTTAAAAATAAATTTATCATTTTCCATGCTCAAAAGTAAACTGGGGAGAAATAAAATGAAAAGATACAGAACGGACTCGATCGACATGAGCAATGCAAGCCAAAGAACAAGGAAAAATCAAATGCACAGAACAAGGCATGAGAGACAGTCGGGCCGGGGAAGACAGTGCGGTGACAATGACTGTCGGGGACCAACTAAATCAGAATATGTTCACACCAAGCAATGTAGCTTTCTATATATACTTAGCAATATTATTAAACCTAATATAGACAATTATTTGATCAAGCCAATGGATCCGTTAGTTAGATCGATTGTAATATAATTTAAATATAATTTGCAATATATAAAATATAAATAAATGCATAATTTTAGAAAGTGTTCGCAAGTTACAATTTTTTTTCCTTACCATTCTAACATGTTCCAATCTAGTTAGATGGCTGGGCTATCGAGTTTTGGGCCGAACCAATAGGTCCAATCCGGAGTTCATAACATTACTTGAAAGGGATGCGGGCGGCGGCTAGATTCATCTCTTCCTCATGAGATCTTTGACTTGTCTAAGCTCGTCTGTGGAACATGTGGGACTCCAGGCTGCTAGTCCTGCGTGGGTTCAATTATTGTAAACTGGAGGGGCAAAATGTACAGTTAACAAACTTACTTTGGCTATGTCTGCATTTACATTTATTTTCTGAAGAATAATTATTGGACTCCTTAAGTTCAACGTTGTAACTTTTGTGTCCAAATGAATAGCAATGCCATGGACGTTATGAGTGGTATTGGGAGGAAGAGGAGTTGCATTCAAATATCCACCATGAAGGGGACTAATCTAACTATCGTAGCGAAGTACCTGAAGGACTAATCTGACCATCTCTTATATGGGATGCACTCGTACTCAATTCCAAACAAATGTCAACAACTTGAACCCAAAACCAATATTAGCAAATTCTGTGGTTATTTCAGAAAACGTTCGTTGCTACTGGAGCTTTATGAAGTAAATATCAAGAGATTTGTGCACAGTGAAATCACATAAATGAAAAGTTCCATTTACAAACCGAGTAAAAGGGCAAGATTTATTTCATTAAAGATGAAAATACAGAAGCCACGGTGCCTAGAAGACACTGTAGCAAGCACACCACCAGGCGCAATTTACATTCCAACGGCTGACCCTGCTTGAGAAGTCTTGAAGTGAATCAAGCCATCTTACAGTGCTTAAGCTTCTCTGACAGGCTTCTAGCTCTGGCAAATACATAAATATCATCACTTATGGTGCATATATATATATAACATAAGCAAATTCAACTATATATTATAGCACTGCAGCCTTCCATGAGATAGAGATCCAGCTAATTGCTTCTTCTTGCCCATATAATAATATTTACTAATTAATATATATATTTCATTCATGAAAATGTGGCTATGATGGGTGAATAGCCAAAGATAGCACCAAATATCTTAACTTCCTTTTCAGCTCGAACCCTGTAAAAGGGTGTTGCAGCAGCGGTTTGGTTCAAGGAAAATTTGATCTTATCGCCAACTTTAAGCTTCTTGTTGCGGACGAATGCACGCCAGCCCTTTGAAAGAACTGGCTTCGGGTACTGTCCTTTCTTGCGAATAGAACACTGAAAGGTCCAGACGAAGCCACTCTCATCTATTGCTTGAAATTCCACGGCATGTCCACCTTTAAAAGATGGGAGAGACCTGAGATACTTCGTAGGCACTGACAGTGTTTTGCTGGTGTCTGTCTTGCCAAGGATCTTAGAGAAGGTTGTCATTCTAGGCCAAGCAAAAGGAAGATATTACGTATCCTCTTCCAAGAATGGCTTCAAACTTCTGTTACTTGCGATCTTTCCCTTGGATCGATGTTTTTTATAGGAGCTGCGCGACCGCACATACCGTGAAGGTCCTGCTAGCAATCGAAATTCTGGCCCTGGCCCTGGCCCTGGCCCTGGCCCCCCAAGTTGGAAATTCTGGAACCCCAAACCCTTTTTGGACCCCCCTTTGTCGCTCCAAGTTCGCCCCAAATTCGCCCTTTTCGCCCCGAATTCGCAGTCGATCCAGAGTCGATCCAGAGTCGCCCCAAAGAGTCGCTCCAAAGTCGCATGTCGCTCGAAAGTGTCGTTCCAAATCCGCCTGTCGTTCCAAATCATTGCTCGCCTGTCTTGCCTTTTCGCCCTTTTTGCTCTTGTGGGTGGGATGAGAGAGACTCACCTTCGTGTTTTTTTGTGGGATGAGAGACCGCCCCTACATATTCTCACCTACACCAATTCCCTACATATTCTTACATTAATTAAATAAGCACATTCATTCAAATCCCAGACATTAAATGCCGAGATGGTCTAGCATGCTGGTGGAATACATTGCTCTGTTTCTCTTGTCTAATCTAGGATTAAATTATCTTGAATTTTATATTTACACTATAACTCAATTATAAAATCATGATAAATATGAATGCTGTAATTTTGCTGATGAATTGATGTAGATATTGTATCCTGATTTTATGAGTGTAAAGATACACGGCTAAGAATAATCTAATCCTAGAGAGAATTGTGGAGTCCTTGTAAAATAAAAAGCCTGACACCACGCATGTGAATTATGATAATGCTTGACCTCCATACACATATCATTCTCAACAACGAACATTTCTTCATGCATTTTTTAAAATATGTTGGAAGCTACAACTATGATTTAAGGGCTGTTTGGGTTTCGATAAAAATCTCCAAGAAATATGCATTTCTTCATGCATTTTTTTTTTAAAAAAAATACCCATGCTGCATACATATTAGTTCTGAACAAATGTTGGAAGGTACAATTATGATTTAGGGCTGTTTGGTTTCAATTAAAATTATATTTTATGATCTTTTTGAATTTTTTTATTTTCAATTAAATTTTTATATTTTCAAATTGTTTTGAAATGTCTATATTAAAAATAATTTTTAAATAAAAATATTTAAAAATAACCGTAATTATATTTACAAATATCTCTTTAATGGCTATTATTAGATAGAATGTACGTTCTATATATTAAGTTAAATGTAGCTCATAGTTAGGCAACCGTTAGCGACCTTTTATGCTTTGAAAAAAAAAAAGAAAAGAGTTAAGCAACTACGAAATCCCATAATGACTCTTTTTTATGCTTTGAAAAATGAGAAGATCTGGGCCCGCACGATTTGTCACCTAGCCAGAGCGATTGGAAAGGTGTATTTCGCTTGCAGGCGTGGTTGTTTTTTATAAAAGGTACAATATTTTTTAACCAAATCATATCTTTAAAAAATATAAAAACATATTTTTTATTTAAAAAAACACAAGTCATCTTTCATTCAAATACCCCCAATTGAAAAGGTTGTCGGCAAAAGACTTTGTAAAATAATCCGTTGACATGTTATTTCCAACAATAATAAATATTTTTTCATGTATTTTTATCTTTCATAGAATGTACCGAGAAAAATATAACAACAATTATATATATAAAATATAATTTAATAACATTGTAAAGAACAAACAACTATCTTATTTGTCACGCCTCACTTCTTCATGATGAACATATTCTTCGTCGTCTTCTTCAACTCATCATCCCATCCAAAACCATTTTTGCACAAAGCTTTGATATAATTTTTCATTCCTCTTGTTAATTAATTGCTTTAGCCACTCGTGCAAAAGAATTGGACCGAAGGTTGATGATGACCTCTTTTGGTTTCAAAGCTTCCTCGACTAAGATTCCATGAAGCAGATGAGACATGTGTTTTGTTAACCTAAATTGCTTGCTCTTACTTTTTTTTTTTTTATCCATGTCTATAAAAATAAAATAATTTAACAAAGTTTATATAATAATAAAGAAATTTCAAATTAATTTAGAAATATACACATTATGCCTAATAAAAAGAATGCAATACAATATCGAGTACTTTCATGGTCATTGAAAGCTTACATGATCATTAATTTCAAAATTTGTAAGATTAATCGAAGCACACGCAAACTAAGTTGTATATCCATGTTAATAATAAAAAAAAAATGCAATGCAATATTATTCTCATTAAAAATAAATAGAAAACATAATGTAAAATAAATCGTTATTGAATCGTGACTGAAAACTGTGAAATGTTGAAAGAAGAACGAAATTCATCCTCATTTTCTGGCAAATATAGGATGGAAGTCTTGTAATCCCTATAAGTGTCCTTTGCAACTGCCTGATCAAGAGGCACACTATTTTTTTTTGTAGTAAAGCTCTTTGATATCATCCCAAGTCCCTACTTACCCTCGTGACAATCACATGAATCATCGTTCGCTATTGGATCATGCATGAATACCATCTCGCTAGAACCAAAATCGCAGCTTACTATTGTTGAAAAACTCTTATAACAATGGTTGGAAACAAAACACACAAATACTTAAACCTCCCAAGTATTTATTTATTTATTTATTCACACTCTTACAGTACATTTAAAATATTATGAATCCATGGTCTTTATATTTATAGAGTGATTATAAGCTCAAACT
>Ga0325404_1003463_pt1 | contig 16810 bp, 14 predicted proteins | sample PopdelMetagenome_18_FD_205664 | JGI IMG/M metagenome (GOLD analysis project Ga0325404, IMG submission 205664) | Populus deltoides microbial communities from Bellville, Georgia, United States - Xylem-Control-R1 | ecosystem: Host-associated > Plants > Phyllosphere > Stem > Wood/Secondary xylem... | reverse complement strand
AAGGTTAAAATCTGAGCTTCCAAACTTTAATTTTTTACATCAAACTTCACATCCAAATAATTCTTTATTTCTCTATCTTTAATCGTTATCAATATATTAATTATAGAGAAAAGAGAAACATGAATGAATGAGAGAGTATTAGTGACTATTTGAGAGCATGACTATTTGAGAGCATGATTGAGGTAGAGATTATTTTTTAAATTGATTTTTGTTTGAAAATGAATCAAAGTAATGGTTTTTTTTGTTTTTTTAAATTTATATTTGATATCAATACATTAAAACAATTCAAAAATATAAAAATAAAATTTAAAACAAGAAAATATTTAAAATTTCAAAAAAAAACCAGTGTAATCGCAACTCCAAGCATAACCTTAATTGATTCAGTGTGAATTTAGATACAATAAATTTAATATAGTTTCTCATTTGCATCCAATCCAATGCGAGTTTTTACCAAGTTTCTTCAAATAAAACCCACCCAACCAGCGTCCAACTTAGCTAATTTTCCAGTTACTTATCCCAAGCTAGCTCATTTATGTGTCCTCATTCGCTTTTTTATTCGGTTTACAGCCAAGCCTTAATTACTATGTCTAAAAATCATGCAGAGTCAATGTACATTGCCGACCTTTTCTCCTCCCTGTACTGTGTCTTTCTATACATCTTTTCCTAAAAAAATATAAAGTCTTGGAGAGGGTAATTAGAATAAGCTATTTATCAAATTAATGCAAGCTCACTATGATTATATAAATGGTAACGCATATAAATTGGAGCCATAAATAAGCTTCCAGCTACTTGAGCAAAAGCATATAATAGGCTACACAACAGTGCCTTGACTATTTCTTACCGTGTTTCAGGACGTGAAGTTGAGGGATACCATCCTCCCACCACTGAAAACTTTCACGTTTAGTCTTTTATCGGAAATAAATAACCGATTGCAGAGTACCTTGTCGTGAAGTAAAATATCAACATGTAATATTCAACCTTGCAAATCAAAATCACGATATATATATATATATATATATATATATATATATATATATATATATATATATATATATATATATATATAAAGAAATAGATCTTTCAAGCTAGGGAGACACAGTCCTTTTGAGGGATTTTAAATATCCACACGTCTTGGAGGCTAATTGGAAAGCTTATATCTAGTGTGTGATGTCTAAGTGTTTCGATCACAGTTCGGTGCCAAGAACCAGAATAAGGATATTCATGGTTCAATTACCACTCACATCAATAAATTCATTATGTTTCTTTCACATGCAAAGCAAATAATAAAATTTTTTTTTATTACATCCAACTTTTTAAAATTGTTGTTTTATATGAAAAATCGAATGAGATATTTTGCGTTTTGCACATAATTGCCAAGTGGTTTGCATGCAACCTTTCCTATTAGAACTATTGCCACGCAACAGAACGAGACACCAACTCTCGTAAAATAAACAGCCTTTAGGCTCAAAATTCCCACCTCGAATTTCTCCGAGACGGCCTTCAAACACGTTCTGTCTGTCCCTTGTACAGGAAAATATGTAAATTAATATGGAGGAGGGGCACCAAACTAATATATATATATATATATATTCGGCGGCATGTTTTAAGTTCAAGTGCCGTCAACTTTTGTCGAGTTCGATATAAAATCCTAAAATATCTAGAAAATAAATAAGGATATGGACTGAGTTCCAACCCTAAAAAGTTAATGTCACGTATCTTTGGACATGATTCATACAAAATATTGAAGATCATGTACATTTTGTCATAGCATTTCAATTATATGCACAACATTGTTATTTGCTGTTAGATTTTTATATGGGGCAGGTACTTACATTGATGAATGAGATACCAGCCACGTCAAGAAAATAGCAATTTGCAATGGCAATGACTGTCAAGATCATGGATGGAAACTTCAGAGATGGCCATATGGAACTTGCAGAAGTCAATCGGATGGCTCTTTCTTCCGCATTTGCACGTACACTAAGCCTTCTATACCAATCTGTGCAAAACCCTCAAGGCTCAGATGATTCTTCATCAACGTGGACTTCACGTGTCATTAGGTTACTTCCATTAGGGCACGAGTAATTGTTTGAGTGCTGATGCAAACTGTTGGGAATTGTAGGTGGCAGTTGGAGAAGCAGAGGCCGCGGAGTGCTGGTTTTGAAGAGGCTGATGATGTGGTGGCAGAGAAATTGGCACAGGAACTTCTTTGTATAACTAATAAACTTAGAGATTATGGAGCTGTGGATGAAGCTCTGTTGCAATGGAGTTATGCTTCTTTTCTTGCTTCTCTTGCGCTCAGTACTGCTAACCCTAGGGTTCAAGGTTACATCGCCAAGATCTCAGGAATTTGTTTCCATTCATAAAGAAATTATTACCTCAACTTGTTTCATGTTATATATTATACTCGCAATGAGATAGATGTCATTCATGAGAACCTTATAATAATTTGAGTATCTAGCGTATGAATTTGGTCTATCTAATAAATTTAGGTCTATATATGAGTAAGATCTTGCTCATGAATCTCACAATTCTTGTAAAGTATCCCCATTGAATTAAGAATTTTCTCCAACGATATTAAAATTTCTAATTAATGTAAGCATGGTGTTAAAATATCTCACGAAATCTTGCACTACATGTACATATCCTTTGGCAAGATCTTTGTATTACATTTAGTTTTGTTCTTTGTACTTTGTAAGGAGTGGTTTTGCGGTATGATTGTTGCGAGTAGAATGATCTTTGGGATTGATTTCAAATTGAAAGAGAGGAGATGACCATTGCACATTTAAATTTTCACTACGCAGTGTTTTGCTTATATTTACGTTTTTTTTTTCTTTATCTTCTAGAGTTCATGTGTGGGCTTAGTGTCCGGAACTCCTGTTTTATAGGAATTTCCTTTGTATACTACTAACTACTAAAAAGGAGGGTCATTATATATATATATATATGTTGTTACTTAATTTTGGACCCCACGTGTTGAAGATGGTGTATACCCGTTTTGAACAGGAGTGTAGGAGTTTAGCTCATGTTCGCCAGAAGATTGACAAAAGTGGAGGAGAAAGAAATATTTTTTTGAACCCTGTTTGAGCTGTTTTCTGCTCTTTTTTATCCTCCCCCTTTGCTACCAAAATCATCAGGTTTTTTTAGGTTGATCAGGAGTTTTCATAATGCTAAATTCGTTCCTTTTTATCTGGTCTTTAAGGTTGAATAAATCCCTCAAAATTTGCACTAAAAAAAAAGGTTCTGCTGTTGTTGCAATTTTTTGTTCCAACTTAGGCTCTGATTCTGACTCGGTTTTGTACGATATCTGACCATCCTAGGTATATTTTGTCACTCATTACATGTTGAAAAATTGACTTACACCTTTATTAGGTCCTAGGGATCATTGTTCTTAGGGCAAATTTTCAGTCAGATTTGGATGCTCAGCATTGTTAGATGAAGAACCTTTTTGACCAACTAGATTACTGCGAGATTCTATTCTCTAAAATGATTTTATCTCATTTCGACTCCTTCATCAAAGTTGTAGTCCTAGATGCGTAGATGATTTTGGGCTTTTGAATCGCTTGATTTTGATATCAGAAACTCAAGATATTTCTGTTTGAATATCTAACGTAAAGGTAGAGAATTCTGCCGCGAGAAGGATATTGACCCGAGTCTGCACTAAAAAAAACTCTATTTTTGGCCTAGTTTTTGTGATTTTTGTTTCTTCATACTCTCAGTCATATCAGGATTCTTGGCATTCATCAGTTTTTGAGTTAGACCCGGAGATCCCTTTTGACCAACTAGATTACTGCCAGTTTCTGTTCTGTAAAAAGATTTTATCTCACTTCGACTCCTTCATCAAAATTGTAGTCCTAGACGCGTAGATGAATTTGGGCTTTTGAATCACTTGATTTAGGTATCAGAAGCTCAAGATATTCACATTTGAATATCTAATGTGAAGGCAGAAAATTTTGCCGCGGGAAGGATAAAGCCCAAGTTCGCGGGACTGATTCGAAGGATTTTTTTTTGACTAAGGACTGAATTGAAAAGTGTTAAAATGAGGGATTGAATTGAAGAAGGATATTGAAAGCTGGAGAGGGGGGCTGAATCATCATAAATGACAGGATTTTTTGCACACTGAATAAGGAAAATGAGACTTTGCAGCTGCACCCTCCATCTGATTTCTTTCCTTTTTTTCGCTGCAAATTCCTGATGTTTTTCCTTTATCATCATGCCTGATTTTTGGAGTTGCAACCACGTTTTTTCTTGTCTAATTTCAAAGGGAGCAGCTGGCCCTATGGAAGGAAAGAAAAGAGTCACACCCTCCTCTAAAATAGGAAAGAAATCAAACGTAAAGCACCAACACAAAATCAGAATATTGCAGTTTCCTTTTTGCGTTTTTTTACTGCAAATCGGTAGGGATTTGCGTCCTAGGATTAATGCATTGAATCCTTCCTAAACAGAGACATATTTAGACTATATATAAGCCTTCTAATGACCTAACAGGGGAGAAAAAGAGAGTAGAAAAATAAGACAAGAGAGGAGAGAATAGAGAATGGGAGAGAGACAACAAAAGAAAAACAAGAAAGACGCCTTTGATCCATTTGTTTTCTGCAAATAAAAACTGCAGAAACGGGAAAAGAAAGTTAGGAATCAATAGAGAAAGTGACGGAGGCGCAGAGTAAAGAAAGAGGCAATAAACAGACCCAAACACAGAACATAAGAAGAAGGACAGACGCAGATCGAGCAACCATCACTCTTCCAATGCCATTGCAGTTTCTTCGTCTCCAGGTTGGTTTTTCTATTCACCTGTTGCATGCTTTCTTTTGCCTTGTTTTTGCACTGTTAGCGTGGTCTTTTTCTTTGTAATGTATGTGTCTGTACTGTTCAAGTGAATTAATTCACTTGAACAGTAGCTCTCCATTCACAAAAGAGGGCTGCACCCTTACCAAATTCTTTAAAAAAAAAGAATAAAAGAAAGAGTTTTATTTTCTGGAATATTTATTTTAAAGTCTGAATTTTTTTATGTTAAAAATATATACCAATCTAGTATTTAGAATACCCCGGTTTTTTATGCAATTGCGACAAATATATATATATATATAAATTTTTTTTCTTGTGCGTTGCATACGGCCAATACCCTAACATGTTTTGAATGCTCTTTTTTTTATATACAAAAAAATATTAGAAGTTTTGAAAATATGTTTTTGCATGGATTTCTTAAACACAAAAAAAATAATTTTGTTTTCTTGCATTTCTGGATTTTACAACATGTTTGTAAAACTCCAAAGGGTATTGGCCAATATTCCAAAAAATATAAAAATCTTATTTTGAGGGGAATTCATCTATTATTCACCGCTAATGTTTGGATAAAAAAATCCTTAAAAGACGAATATTCAAAATATTATTAGGAATAATTTGTTATTATTCACTGTTAATATTTGGATAAAGAAACTCGAAGTGGTAAATATCAAAAATAATTTTCTAGGAATAATAAATCCGCACACATCCTTGAAAGAAGCCTTGATTATAATCGAGGACATTTTAATTTTTTACTCCACAGTTTACGAGCTGTGAGAGTATAAAACACTAAGAAAAAAAAAAGAGGCTTTTAAAGCACCCTAGATTTCTAAATTTTTGTCCCTCCTCCTTGCGATTTACGAGCTGCAAACTCTTGAAATACTAAGGGAAAAATGAGCTTTTAAAGCACATGGAATCTCCTTGAATTTCTATCTTAATAAGTTTAGTTAGAATCAAACCTAGAAAAGACTGATGGGATTAGAAAACACCAACACGATAGCAATTATAAAGCAAACCAAACACCAAGCAGCTTACCTTAGGTAGGGCGTACTAGGGGTGCCAATACCTTCCCTTTACGCAACCAGTCCCTTGCCTTAGAATCTCTGAAAAACTAGTTAAGGTTCCTAGTAACCAAAAAACTAGGTGGCGACTCCCTTTTACACAAAAAAACAAAATAACCCGAAATCAATCGAGGATCGCCATGACGTCGCGCTCTACCGCGAGGGTGCGACAGGATGGCGACTCCGCTGGGGGCCTTAGGACTAAGCTTGGGAATTGTTTTTTTTTATTATGCTATGTGTTGTTGTTTTTTTGTACTATGAATGATATTTTGTTTAAAAGCTCTAGCATGCATCTTCACATTCTGTCATACATGGTATAGTCATGCATCACTTTATTATTATTATCTTTTTGAGGGCACACACAATAAACTTTAAGTTAAGTGGGGGACTAGCAGCTTGCCTTATGACTTGAGTCAAGGTTTAAGTTTGTGTAAACCCCAACTCTTTGATAAGTGTTTAGACTGATAGTGATTGGTACATGTGCCATCCCACTATCTGCTGAACCCCCATATTGCCTTTACGAGGGTGATCACTGGGACAGTATGAGACCCTTTTTAGAGACAAAGTAGTAAACTTATCTTATGTCTCACATAAAGGAACTAGAACCTATCCTTAGGGTGTATGCTCCATAATATCTTTTGCATCAAAACAAGTCTAAACCCAAGTCATCTTGAATTGCAAGACTTGTGAACGAAATGGCCACCATTGCTAAATTTTCCATTATAGAATATGAAAAAATTGTGAACTGTCACAATTGACTGAAGGAGACTGCCTTAGAAGCGATGTTAAGAAGCTGTCACCAATCAAGAACCTGAATTGCATTATGAATGAGGTAAACAAGTTAACGACTCACTTTCAAAATGTGGATAAGGATGCATTTTTTAGGAAATACAGATGTTTGGTGGAAATTACAAGGGTAGAAGTTTTAAGTCCAGCTGTGTGAGCCTTAGTTCATTTTTAGGATCCAGACTACCGGTGTTTTTCTTTTGGAAACATAGACCTATGTTCCATTATGGAGGAATATGGGATGTTGACTGAGTTTCCAAACAATTTGTATCAGATTTATTTGCCTTTGAGATCTAACAAGATCATCCCCGAACTGTCAAAACTGCTCAGAATCTCTAACTTGAAAAAGTTTTTGGAAAAGAATGTTACCGGTTTGAAATGGAGGATGTTAGAAATTGAACTAGAAAAGAAGTCAGGATTAGAAAAAGAGAGATTGATTGCCTTGGACATATTTGGCCTTATGTTGTTCCTAAGTCAGACGGGTGTAGTGAGTTTGGAGGCCGCTGCTGCTTATGTAGAGTATGAGAATACACAAATCAATCCAGTGGCTGCTATTTTAGCTGAAACCATCTTGACGCTTAATCATTGTAAGAGGACCAGAAAAGGAGCAATGAGATGCTGCACGCAGTTGTTGTATATCTGGATGGTTAGCCATATCAAAACAAAAAAACCTATCTTCAATAATTTTTGGTGGTTCACCCAAAGACCCCTAAAGTTGGTAGAAGAAGAAGAATGAGGAGATCTAGACAACCAAGGTTGGGTTGACAAATTAGAAGGTTTGCCTAATAGTGATTTCAAGTGGAAAGCCCCATGGGTAACGACAGTGAAAGTCCTAATGAGTTGTAGACAGAGATGTTGGGTGCCATTGGTGGGGATTACAGGCTATGTGAGTTATGCTCCTGCCCTGGTGGTAAGGCAACTTGGGGGCATGCAGTTTGTTCCAAGGACTATGGGAATTGCTCAATTTTTTGGTTTGTTCAAAGATCCCATTGCACAAGAAGTTTTGGAGATCATCAAACAAGATTGGAAGCATCTGGTTTTGGTTGAGATAGAAGGTTTAAAGGATCCAAATGCAAGTAAAGGATATGCAAGATGGAGAGACTTAGCAGCTTCAGCCATGCCTTGTGTAGGAGTCAAATCTCCCCAAACTATAAAAGAGCCTATTAAGAGGAAAAGGGTCAATAATGAAGAAAAGTTGAGAAAACAAGTGGAAAAACTTCGGATAGAGTTGAGCAAAGGCAGAAAAGACAAGGCAATGTTAGAAGAAATGATGCTACAAGAAGATAAAAGGAGAGCATTTCTAGATGAGCAAATACAATCTAGAGATGCGCGAATAACAAAGCTTAAGTTAAAGCTGGGTGAGGAGAAGATTGTTAGGGAAAAAAGTGAGAAGGAGCTAAGAGGGATGAGTTTGGATTGGATATAAAGTTACTCTGAACTTGAAGCAATGGAGATTGACTTTAACGATTGCCAAGGAGGTGTAGAATATTACCAAGAAAAATTTGCACAAGTCTAGTTCGAACTGATGGATAGGATTGGGAAGTATGAGGATTTGAATAAGAAATATATGGAGTTGGAAAGCCGTTCGACGGGGATTGCAAAAGAGGAAAGTAAAAGGAGAGGTTTCGAGGGTGTTGAAGCAGAGTTAACAGTTAAGAAGAATGAGATAAAAGTTATGAGGATAAAACTTGACAAGGAACGTGAAAAGTTGAAGTATGTAGACGAGAAGCTAGTAGCAATGGAAAAACACAAGGATCAAATCGACGCCAATAACACTGCTTTGAACAGAACCAATATGTTGCTCATAGAAAAGATGACCAAGACAAATGAGCAAATAGACAAAGCTGCTGCACATGCTCGAATTATTAGAATCAAAGCGCAGAACGTGGGAGGGGACATCATTCGCTATCGCTGAAGCCTAGCTGAAACCAATGCCTTTCTAGGGAAGATTGAGAACCGCGGCTTTGCCTTCTTACCTTTGGCTAAAAAGTTTGTGGAGAAAAGGGATTAACATGTTGTATTTCCTTTTTTATTTGTAAATGTAATAAACTTATCAAATATTAATGAAAAGGGCGTTGACCCATCTTCTTATACAAAATCTGTCTCTTGGTGAATATGATTTAAGCAAACGACTCGAAAGGCAGTACTCCTATCAAAGCAATGTGACAAGAGAACCTATGTTTATTATGTGGTGGCTATTATTCGTTCACAAGAAGGCTGCATCCATACCCAATATACAAATGCATTCTTATCACAATCATGCATTATATCATGCATTTTCTTATACATCTATGCACGCATATGCAGACCTAGAAACATAGGTCCCCCTTCTAGAATCCACAACACTTGACTAAGGAAAATGATGGAAAATAAAGAAAGGTCACACCCAAAAGCTCAGTATCAAAAAGAGATTGAAGGAGTTTGGAATGATGTTGTGCACCTAATTGGTTTTCTCGTGCAAATGTTTTGAAACAACCTTTTCCCTTTAATGAGATCATGCATTTCCAAAAGTTCATCTTGATGTTTTTACACATCACTTTCCATTTTCAAAGTGGATCTTCCAAAACAAACACCTGCACTTTACATTGAGAATGAATGGCCAAACATTAAAGAATACGTAGTAGCTGTAGAAAAGGAAGAATGGGATAAAAATAGAACAACATGAACAAGCTTGGAGGCCAGCTAAAGATAAACTGGAAACCATAAATGTGGGTAATGAAGAAATCAAGAGAGAGATGAAGATAGGGACTATGATCATTCCTAAAGAAAGAGAAGAGTTGACTACTCCGAGATTATATAGATGTTTTTACTTGGTCCTATAAGGATATGTCTGGCTTAGATACGGATACCGTAGTACACAGGGTACTACTGGTAGAAGGATGCAAACCGGTTAAGCAAAAGTTGAGAAGAATCAATACGGATGTCTTAATCAAAGTAAAAGCATAAATTAAAAAGCAGTGGAACGCCAATTCTCTAGAAGAAGTCAAATTCCTTTATGGATGGATTTTCGGGCTATAATCAGATAAAAATGGTTCAAAGGAGAAGATGATATTTGTAACACCATGGGGAACCTTTTGCTACAAGGTCATGTCATGATGCACAAAAAGATTAAAGTATACATGGATGACATGATTGCTAAAATCTAGAGAGGGGGAAAATCATGTCCAAATATTGAAGGAATTGTTTGAGACCAAGGAAGTACAAGTTGAGGCTTAACCATGCAAGGTATTCATTCGGGGTAAAATCTAGGAAGTTGTTGGGATTTAAGATGAGTGACAAAGGGATAGAAGTGGACCCTGGTTAAGTAAAGGCTATTCAATCTATGCCAACTCCCAAGGCTGATAAGGATGTAAGAAAGTTCTTGGGAAAGTGGAATTACATTGCTCGGTTTATACCGCAATTAACCATGACTTGTGACCCAATCTTCGACTATTAAGGAAGAAGAATCTCAGAATTTGGAATAAAAGTGTGAAGAAGCTTTCGAGAAAATAAGTAGTACCTCCTGATGAAGATGTGTTTTCAGTTGAGGAAGGGAAATTAGATTGATGGACTATGTACTTTGATGGTACTATAAACGTATGTGGTAACAGAGTTGATGCAATGATAATCTCTCATAATAAAAAGTAGTATTCAGTTTTAGTTAAGTTGCAGTTTGGGTGCAATAACAACATAGGAGTATGAAGCTTGCATTCTCGTTTTAGAGGTGGCATTAGAGCTGAATATTAGAAAGATAGATATGTATGGAGACTCGATTTTGATTATTTACAACGTGAAAGGAAAATGGCAAACCAAGGACGAGAAGTTGAGACCTTACCAAGAATACCTGTCTAAATTGGCTAGAGAATTTGAGGAAATAAAGTTCACCCATTTAGGAAGGGAAGGAAACCATTTTGTTGATGCTTTGGTCACGCTAGCTTCTATGGCTAGAATAGAATTTGGGCATAAGGTACAGTCGATACACATTGATATCAGAAATAAGCCAGCTCATTGTTGCTCAGTTGAAAGAGAAATAGATGAAAACCCTTGGTACTATGATATCAAGAATTTCATCCAAAACCAGACATATCCCATTGGGGCATCCACAATCGACAAAAAGACTTTAAGGAGGTTGGCAAGGGATTTCTATCTTGATGGGGAAACTTTGTATAAGAAATCATCTGACGGGACTTTGTTGAGATGTTTGGATGACGTGGAGGCAAAAAGTGGTGAAGAAATTTATGAAAAGAGATTTGATCTATCGATATGGTCCACTTGAAAAGATTAATAATGCCCAGAACTTCAATAGCAAGATGATAATAGAACTTTGCGCTAAATGAAAAATCAAGAATTCCAATTCCTCGCCCTATAAGCCAAAGATGAAATGGTGTGGTAGAAGCTGCTAACGAAAATGTAAAGAAGATTATTTAGAAGATGGTAGTCACCTACGAGGATTGGCATGGGATGTTGCTGTTTTCCCTTCACACGTACCGTACCGCAATCCGAACCTCAATAAGAGCCACCCTGTATACGGTATATGGAATGGAGGCGGTGATGCCTTTAGAAGTGGAAAACCCCTCATTAAGAGTATTGGTAGACTCTGAGTTTAGAAGAAAGATTAAATTTTGACTTTTATAAAAAAACAATAATTAATAATTACGTGTTATTGGTCCTTCTATACCTTGAAAATAAAAGAGAACCTCACACAAGAAAAATTCCTTCATTCTCCGGAAGAACCCATATGTCCCTTTTTATACCTTCTCCAGAAACCTAATTAACCCATATCTCCCTTTCTATTCCTTCTCCAGATCGGACTTATTTTAAGGTCAAATTTTAAAGGATCATGGCACAATTGGGAAAAAGTTGATTCAACTTATAGGGATGAACTCTTTAAAGAGTTTAAGGTATGAGATTATACATTTTTAAATTGATGAACTTGTAGTGATGAAATTGATTATCTTTTAAATTGTTTTAGTAATACTTTTATGTTGACTTATTAATTGATATTATGAGACTTGAATATATTGATAAGTATAATTAAGAGTTCAAAGATTGTTTAATGAATGAGATGTGATCCAGGATGATTAGATCAAGATGGAAGTTGTAATGACATATAATAGAAGTGTTGTCCATAACTTGGTACCAACAAAAAAAAAAGAAAACTCTGCTGAAATTTTCAAAAAAAAATTCATAATCTTAGATATATTATTCAATACTTGATATTAGTAATGAAATGTTTGAGATTTCAGGACATTATATTTGAGGATGTTACATTCTTATTTTCTATGCACACCATATGTTAGATTTAAGGAGTATTAATGTAGTAAAAATAGTTTTTTTTATAGAAGTGAAGACCAAAATGAAGTACAAACCTCTTAGATACAATTAAAGGAATTTCCAGCGAAGGCATTTAGTTTGTTTGACCATTTCATTGATTGAAAATATAAATTAATATATAATTGTTTTCGCATCTCTAACGACATCAATTAGGTTAGAATATGTAAATTAATTCTATTTTAAGAATTTATTAAGAAATGGTAAGGTATATACCAAAAAAATATTATAATAATCAGAATATAAGACATTAAATTCAATTTTATGATGTAGTTAAGAAGTTTTTATTTTAACAATATTTTTGTTCATCTTTTTTACTACTGAATGTGTGATTATAATTATATAGGCTAGTTGACAACTATGTTGAGTTTTGTTTTTGTTTTTTTTTTTTAGAAAAAATATATATTTTCTGAGGATGATGAACCAATTTTTCGTAAGATTTGGGAAGATAAGACAAGAATTGCTTTGAACCAGCAGTTGACACGAGCTCGTAAGAGAGCTATGTCAAATAGAAAAACCACAAATATTATGGATTGCATTAATAAAGGTCAAGTTTGGATAAACAATGACGATTGAAATCAAATGATTAAAGAAATTTGGTTCACCCCTGAATTTCAAAGGAGATCAAAATCTGCAAGAAATAATTGGTTAACTAAAACAAATGGTAAATTAAGCACTCATTCTAGAGGTATGGTGTCATTTGCATTATATCGAGTTAGCATGGTGAAGATTGTTTATATTTTTTATAATGGACTTCAAATTTTTATATTTATATTGTCTAATATTGTTTGTTTGTTGATAGCAAGAAAAAGCAGGTGGAAAGAACCTCTATGGGATGATGTGTTCTCGGTGTTGCATCAGAGTGCTAAGAAGCCTGAAACCTTCGTAGATAACAAGTCTAAAAAAGTTGTTGTAAGTACTTTTTTATGTAATTTAATTATTATTTAAAATTAAAATTAATTTATTATTATATTTAATTTTATTGTAGGAGAATTAGAAAAAAAAAGAGATGATTTTAAGATATGGAACTGATCGGGAAATTAAATCATCCTTTATTTGATAGAGCAGCTTGGTGTGTGGCTATAGGAGGAGTTACAAAGGGTAGAATATATGGTACACTTGGTATGCCGAAATCCATTGTTAGTATGAGTGCTTCATCACAATCCTATACGATGGAGTCAACACCTCCTAGCTCATCATTTCAGGCATTGAAAGAGAAAATAAAGGAAAGAGATGAACATATTTTATCACTACAATAGGAGATGATTTCAATCAAAAAATTTCTTAGTAATATGAGATACCAAGCTTGGGCATCAAATATGGACCAAGGTATGTCGACACCTATGGCTTCATCTATGTCGTCACATGTGGCTCCACAGATGACGACACCTATGTATCTCCTATCTAATCCAATATATCGATCTAGGCCTCGACCACCATATACCGGTCCCACCTTATGATGGTTAGCATTGTTTTGGTTCGTTTCCACCACCACCTTTATGATGGAACATATTTATTAAATTGTGATGTATCTATTTCGATGTAAGTTTAACGAGATTTAGAAATTTATTATGAAATTTATTTTTATTTGACTTACTATTTTTGATAAAATAATTTCTAGTATTAATTTATGTTCTTTATATATTTATCTATAAATTTTGAAATAGCCACAAATAATTAAAAAAAATCAACAGATGGGAAAAATAATTTAAAAAATTCATGTTTTATAAAATAGTCATTTGATAAATCAGCAACGGATTAGCAACAAATTTTTCATTGCTAATCAGCAACGAATCAACAACAACAATTATCATTAGCAATGGAATATCCGTTACTGATTTACACATTCAGCAATCAAATTTCAGCAATGGATAGTTTGTTACTAAACAAATCAACAATTGATAATCCGTTGCTAAAAAATTAACATCTATTATTTACATTTGAAATTATCTGTTGCGAATTCCATACTGAGTTTTATCAGCAACAAATTTTAACATTATTTAGTAAGCCACTGCTGCTATATGTAACTTAATTGCAGAGAGCACGAGAAAACAATGATTGAATCCCACTACAAGATTTCATAGTTTTACCGATGGAAAAATTCTGTCGGTGTGTGATTAGAAGTTCGTCAGTGATTTTTTTACCGACGGATTACGTCCGTCAACTTTCCCTTCGTCGGTGATTCCCCATTCCGTCGCTATATCGGTCGGAAAAACTAAAAAACCATTTGCTGATGGTTTTACAGACGGAATTTGCGCGCAAAAAAAAAGATTCCCGCTTGAAATATACTAATGGATTTTTATTCCGTCGGTATATTGTGATTGACCGATGGAAAATAACTGTCGGTAAATCTGTCGGTGAGTGTATGAAATACCAACAGAATATGTCCGTCTGTAAATTCATCGGTAATTGTGGAAGCTACTGTTAAATGCTGACGGATTAATTCCGTCAGTAAGTCTGTCGGTGAGTGTTTAAAATACCGACCGAATTCATCCGTCGGTAAAATCCTTGGTAATAGTTTTTTTCTTAATTTGTTTTTAAAAAATTATTTAGGATATATAATATAAAACTATATAAATTAATTGTAATACAAACCAATTATACAAATAAAATTTATATTAAACATAAAAAAACAAAGTTAAATAATATTCATTACAAACTGAATATGTTTCAAGAAAAATATTAAATGAAGTTTTGAAGGTAAATAATGTTGATTACAAATTAATATAAAGATGATGGAGCTGGAGGAAGAGGAGGAGATCCTGGCAGAGGCTGGTGGTTATACGGCCAAAAAAGATTAGGCGCACATGTTCCGCTATTTGACAATTTCATAATCATTTCGGGAAGCTGTTCATAAGCCGCTTTTTATTGTTCATGAGCCGCTTCATACTCCGCCTTTTGTTGTGCTTGAGACGCTTTGAGTTGCTCAGACTCTGCTCTTTGTTCCGCTATTTGTTGTGCATGAGACGTTTTGAGTTGTGCGTACTCCGCTTGTAGGTTATCGTATTTCTCGGTGAGTTGCTACAAAGCCACGAACTCCTTAGATTGGGAGCTCAATATTGATTGGGAGCTTCCAACGGTTGAAACACTACGGGTCGACCGCAAGTTGTCGGCCATAGTGTTGGAGAGCCCGTAAACCCGATTTTTATCGGGTCCACCTGACGAGCCAATCTCCATCCACAAATCCGGATCGAATTCCAGATGGGTCAAAGTATCGTCCCCGTATCTCTCCCTCAACTGATTACTATAGGTCTCCTGAAAATAAAAAATAAAAGTAATCATCATATTCAATACAATAAACATAATAACTTACATAATAACTTACAAAATAAAATGGTTGAACAAACATACCACGAAATGCTGAGCATGGTTATCAACGAACTGTTGCGCCCCCTTCTGCACGTGCGTCTCCACAAACAGCTCCATCGGGCTCGGCTCACATCCAAGAGACGCAGCCTATAATGAAAAAAGATATATTAACAACAACTGAATTTAACGATATATTTCATTTAAATTAATCTTACCATCTGTTTCGCATGTGCAGCAAACGGAACGGAGCTGCCAGTGTGCGTTGTCACCCAGCCATGAATTGGCCGATTCCGATTGCCAGCACCGGAATGTGAGCGTCGTGTGAACCGCTCAGACGTCACATGCTCAAGATAGTGCGGCCATATATCTTCTGGGATGTATATTGGTTTGAAATCCCTCCAAACCGGAACATCGTTCCAGCCTTGGAAACCCCTATCCCTCGCGGTTTTTTTTGCCTTTTTCTGTGCTTCATACCAAAAATCACACAACCTACTTCATGCAACCAAAAATTACATTTCGAAACATAAATTTTTGTCTAAAAAAATCCTGTATTGTTTTCGATCTTACCTAGTTGCCGCGTGATTTTCCCACACCCTCTGCACAATAGTGTTATGCTCAATGTCCCAGCAGAATTTGTGCAGTGTATAAATAAACAAGTTTAAATAAAAATAAAAATTTATTTACAATTATATTAATAAGCTGAAAATTATAAATTAATACCAACCTCAAACCTGTTAAACCATGCATTGATTTTAGGCATTCATTCAGGATGCTTGGATATCTGACTCCATTGAAACAATGGAATCTCCATCGATGATTTAAACGCCGATGATATTACTCGGGCGGCTTCAATGTTTGTGAACTTGAAAATAAATGAAATAAATTCAATAGTGATTACTTCATAAATTATGTTGTAATTTTTTTAAAAAAAACTAAAACCTTAACAAACTTACATTGAAAGGTCGTCCTTCCACTGTGCCTCGTACTTGTGGGTAAATTGATTCCGCTGCGAAGGCACGCTGCCTCTGCGCTGTGAAGTACCGCTGGAAGAGGCAGCATCGCTTGACGGCACAGGTGGTGTAGGTGCCTCTTCTTGAGAGGCTCATCCTCGCTGCTAGACGAATTAGCTGCGACCGCACCTGAGCGACCAGCTCTGGTTTTCGTTCCACGCATCTACACAATTTGATACAAATAATTATATAATTAAATTCAAATGTAAAAAAAAATTCGACAGCACCTCCCCTATACCGGATACTACCCAAATCCACAAACCTACACATATTAACAATAGCCACAACCAATTTACCCAATCTATACTAATTATTCCAACATATTCAATTACTAATCTTAAGGTAAATTCAACATTAAGAATTACAATTCAAGTAAAGATTCAATAAGTATGCCAATACAACAAAACAATAAACAAAAAAAAAAATCTAGAATAACAATCAAAATAAATGGAAAAAATTAAACACAAAGCATGCAATAATAGAGTAAAACTAATAATTATTCCAACATATTCAATTACTAATTCTACGGTAAATTCAACATTAACAATTACA
>Ga0325404_1003462_pt1 | contig 16810 bp, 6 predicted proteins | sample PopdelMetagenome_18_FD_205664 | JGI IMG/M metagenome (GOLD analysis project Ga0325404, IMG submission 205664) | Populus deltoides microbial communities from Bellville, Georgia, United States - Xylem-Control-R1 | ecosystem: Host-associated > Plants > Phyllosphere > Stem > Wood/Secondary xylem... | reverse complement strand
AAAATATATATTTATTAAGAAATACAGAGCCACAAGTTATGATTTATTCAAGATAATATTAAGCTACAAGCTTATTGATTGGGAGATTCTACACCAAATAGGCAAATATATATATATATATATATATATATATATATATATGACAAACCAATCGGCTGGGTGATGCCGTTTGTCATTGAGGTGTGGTTCGTCCTCTTATTACAAGCCCTGGGAAATTAAGTGCATATGATTATTGAAAGTACTAAAACTTGATATTTTAAGTGATAGTTTTCGACTCTTTTAAGAGTTTGCAAGATGCCAGATTAATCAAAACAGACCAAGCTGGATCACGTCTGTGTGGGTGGTGAAGGAGCTCGAGGTGGGCACCTGCAGGTTCGTTGATACAAAGGCTTTCTCATTCTTCCCTTTGTAATTGTCCTTTCTTGGTAGATGGATGCTAAAGTATATATTTTCTAAAGGCAATAAGTGTAATCAAATTTTTAGTGAAATAAGATTGCTAAAGTGTAATAAATTATTGTAGAAGCGAAGATTGTGATTGTGAGTTGATGCAGAAGCTCAGCCTCACCACCCTGATGTAGAGTACGTGTGTTGTTGAAAATTTAATTACTTTGCATGTGTTGTAATATTTACGTCTAAAACGTAAAAATGTATAAATTTTTTCTTAAAAAAAGAAAGAAAGAAAGGAGATTGGTGGCATATTAGGCCGAAAGGTTATCAGGGTGCATCTTCCTCCTGATCTCCCATGAAAATCCAATCCAATCCGAGCTGGAGCCATCATGCCTCTAGGGCTTCATATTTATGACACGATCTGCCAAACCGATTAATGACGCACAAATGGTAGCTGAATTTGCAGAACTCTTGGGCACCCCTAGCTTGGCAATGATTCCTGGGGCATGCGTTAGAGAATTCTTGGCCATAGGATCCAGATCATTGCACTTGATCCTCCTACCATTTGCTTTTTCATATAAAAGGACAAAAAATAAAAAATAAAAAAGAAAGAAAGATTGCCACTTGCTAGCTAGCTAGCTAATCCCTCGAGAGAGAATTAATTTCGAATTAATGCTAACTTGAAAGAAAAGTCTGACGGCAAAACCCATCTCTAGGGTAACAGCTATCAGGTTGGTAGAAGGGATTATCAAACATTCCTTTAATATTGATTTTATAATAAAACACTTACTCTTCATTCCATTTCTTCTTAATTATACTAAGTGTTTAATATACTAAAGTTTATTATAAGTAAATAAATAGTTTAGAATTCATATCATATAAAAATCATTCCTCAGTAATAATTAATAACACTCAAGTACTGTATAAGAAAAATCCACACGTAATATTTCCTGTACGTACCGTATTCTGTTACGATAGCCTTTTTTATTATTTTTTTTCTTAAATTAAATTGTATACGGTATCTCATATTATAGAGAAATTAAACGCGCAAATAAAAACTGAGCTTGTCCGAACAAATTTAACAACGTAAGATTTTATGTCGTAAAACAAAATTAAAATCTCATAATATTTTCCACTACTGATCTTTTTTAAAAAAAAAATTCGTTGTTTATTTTATATTTATTTCATTGCACGTTAGCAATATTCAGTCCATGATATTATAGGATTTTGGTTACTGTTACAACAAATACAAGAAGCCTGGTTGTTCAACAATGTCGGTCGTGAAGGGGATGAAATTAACAATTGTCGGAGCCACGATTATATATATATATTACCTATTTTTCAATTTTTCAAAAGAATATAATAAAAACCTCAATCAAGATACGCGTTATGCACGACACCATAGTTGAAGACAGACATTATTACACCATCCCCGTTTCAATTGGACCGGATAATATTTAATGTATAGTACATTGATCAGGTTCGGAACTGGGAAGTAATATTTATAATTGATATTATTATAAATTATTATAACAAAAACATTAAAAATTTTGAGGTGAAAACACTTTTTACATGAGCATTGTACCACTTCGAATCTTTATATTTTTCCATTTATATTTATATTTTTTTATTGAGCTTTTTTTTTCATTCATATCCTTTGTTTTCATTGATTTTATTTTCTTTTCATTTAATAATTGTAATTTGATTTTACATATTTGATGTCTAATCAACCATGTAATAGTATTTGAAATCATTAACACAAGATAATATGAAATAACAAAAATATTAAAAAAAAAAGATAAAAATGTAAAATATGAGAAAGGAAAACCCACTGTAGATTGCAATAGTTATTTATAATGTTTTTTTTTTAATTTTTTTTTTATCAATTTAATCCTTTCACGTTAAATTAACTTGGAATTGAGTCTAATGTTTTATTTTGGTTGGCGTTATAAGGAGCTCTCACAATGTTAAAATCAGGTTTTGATATTTAAACTGTGTTTGTTTCTCGGAAATTGATTTCTGGAAAACTACTTTTCAAACTTTTCTGTGTTTGTTTGTCATTAGAAAAGTTAGTCAATGAAAAACACTTTCCGGTCAATGAAAAATATTTTCCAGTCAAAGAAAAATTTGATTTAGTTTTCAGGAAAGTGTTTTTCTTTTATTTTGGACGGAAAACACTTTCTGTAAGTTATGAAAAATTTAAAAATATCATATTATTTTTTGATTATATTAATTTGGTCCTCAAACTTTTGATTAATATATATATATATATATATATTGAATATTTATTTTTCAATTTCATCCTTTAGAATTTAATTTTTATATTAATTTTGGTCCTTATTTTTATCATTGTTATTTGCTTTTCCCTTATCATTTTTTAATTGAAATTTTTCATCTATCAAATTTGGTTTTCATTCTTTTGATTGTTACTTATTTTATTTGAAATAATTTATGAAATGTTAATTATTATTATTTTAATTTCTTCATCTTTCAATTTTTTTATTTTTTAGATTTGATCTCTATTATTTTAATTATTATTTATTTTATTTGAGATAATTTATGAAATTATATATAATTGGAAAGTTAACTAGCATGATTCTTTATGGTATAAAATTATAAAATATTTACTGGGATGGAATAATATATATAAATTATATATTGAACATTATCTAATAGTTTAAATTTTTAGGTTGAGATGATTTTTGAACATGGTATCAGAGTCTTGATGATCAAGCGGTCACGAGTTCGAATCTCACCATCCCATTTATTTGATAAAAATTAAGCATAAGGTAATGTGGGTTTGTGCAAGTTTCAAGCTCAAAGAGCTTTCATTTAAAAAGGTATGTTAGAGAATAATATAAATCATATCTTGGGACCTCACCTAACAACTTAAACTATTGGATTGAGAAGGTTCCTTGACATGATATCAGAGCCTTAATGACTAAGCAGTCACGAGTTTAAATCTCATAATCCCCATTTATTTGATAAAAATATTTGTTTTTCCGTCTACACCGCATTTGCTATGCGTTCTACGCCTTCTATGTTTTAAAAGAGGTTGATTACATCGGGTATCTTTCCCCACCCCGCATACAAAAGCATGGAATGAGGGCCTAAGCTCAAGGAGTTGCTTGTTGCTTTCGAGCCGGAGCTTGCTGAGCAGTCAGGTAGTTCATGAGCATGTGTAAGTTTCAAGTATAAAAAATTTTTAGATAAAAAAATGTGTTAAATAATAATGTAAATCTTAACTCCTGGCAGCTAATTTTAAACTCGTAAAAAAATTGACATAATAATATTGATCATGAGCATAATGCAAGAAATGATCATAATTTCTCGGCGGCATTTGGAAGCAATCAATCAACACCGTCCCGGTTTCAATCGGACAGATTAAAATTAAAATTTACACAAAAACATGTTTCTCGCCAGTATTTCTGTCTTGGTTGGAACTTGGAAGTTGCAAATCCGCCATGATTGATCTCGAATCCTTTTCTTGTACACTAGCTTATTCGATAATCTTGGAGGACCGAAGCCAGTGCCGCTGTTAAACACCCATTGTTCACATGTTCCTTGCCTCCTATTAAGTTGAGAAAAAGTTTTGTTGCTCCCATGTTCTTCCATTATCATGAAGGAGAGATTCCTCCTTTTTCGTTATTCAATAGCATAAATTATAATAGTGGAGTTGGGTGAGAATTATAAAAAGAAGGAAACCAAGCATCTGTGATGATGGGCAAGCCGAAGCCCAGCCGGAGACGGCAAGGCCAGTCTCTGTGAAAGATTATTATGTGATCGTGGTGGTCACATCACAGCTCCTTTGATTCATTCTAAATACACCACGTGGGGGCCGGAGGTTTGCCTCTCAGGCCTTAGCTGCACGCTTAATGGCTATTGGCTAGCACCTACGGCACAAATCTATGCTAGATGCAATGTTTAGATACTAATTATATGCAAGCTCAACCAACGAAAAAGGTTAAAACAAGCGAAATCTGATTGTTTGGACAGCATGCATTCAGCATTTTGAAAAACAGGAAAAACATTAAAATTTGCTAACTTATGTTCAATGTACAACGTAATTCATCTCGTGATCTAATAACCACTAGTTAATTAACCAATGATCATTTGTTCGTCATAACAGTTATACAAATAAATAAAAAACAAACAGCACAAATCGGAAATTGGACAGCTGATTGATGCCTTGAGAAATAAAAAGGGTACTAGACAGGTGGGTGGCAGCATTAAAAAAAATGGCTCGACCAATAAAGAATTCCCGAATTTCGACCGTCTGGTATAATTTATTCCCTGACCAACGGGACAAAACTAGCAAGTCAAGCTGACCATGCCTGAAGAGTAGAAAAGTCAAGGTGATGTGTCGTCTTACTGTGTAGATATGATTTGTCCATAGGCCCCGACATATCTTTCATTTTTATTTTCATCTTGTCCCAGTAGGAGCAATCCCAGACGCCCAAATCTTTAATCTGCGCACGGAATCTTGTGATTATATGGTCTACCTACTGCCCTTGTGTTGTAATGGGCCTCTCACTGATGGTGACTAAGCCACCGATTCTAATTGGGAAAACAAATTATTGAAACGGATCCTCAAGTGTCTTCCTTTTTCTCTCCTCTACTCGTGATATCCATTGTATATTGTGACGGGTCGTCTGGCTCTACTAATGTTGCTAATTAAAAACAAAGTTTCATGATCATTCACTTGAAAACGTTGAAATCATAATTAACGATTGTATTTTATTTAACAACAAAATTTAAAAAAAAAAAAAAAAAACTAGGAATGTTGTGGTGGCGCGTGCGGCGAGTTTACTTGGCTAAATAGTGGCTTTCAAGCCTGTGATAGAATCCTCTCAATGGTTCCTACCTGCCCATGCAGCATTTGTAACTTCATCACCTTCGATTCGCCGTCAATAACCATGTCTTTATCGTTTTCCTTTTCTTTTCTTTCTTATCCTAGAAAATTACACTGACCCTAAAAATAACCGATGCAACTCTTCAATTAGTTTTTTTTACGACTTAATTTTTATTTTTTTATTAGTATTTGTTTTATTTTAAAAAAATTATTAAATTAAAATTTATTTTTAATTTCATTCCCCATAAGTTTTTATCATAGGTTAAATATGGTCTCTATTCTTTTAATTGCTATTTTTTTATTTAAAATAATTTTAAAATTAATTTTTTTCAATTTCATAATTCTTTAATTTTTTTTTCTAATAGAATTTTGGTCCTTATTTTTTTATTACTATTTTTTTTACTTTAAAATTTTTTTTAGTTTAATTTCTTTTTGTAATTTTATCCTTTGACATTAAATTTATCAGCGTTGAGCTTCTTAATTTAACATGGATTTAGAGCTTAAAGAGTTGCAAGTTTGAGATATTAATTAGGTTTGCAAGTTTTTGTTTCATCCTCCAATATTTTCCTTTTCTTTCTACAGGATTTTTCAGTCGTTTTGAGAATAACACTCAGGATGCCTTTGTTTTTTTTATTCTATCTTTTCTAGATCTAGTTTTTTAAAAAGTAATTCTTTTTAATTAGATTACATTAATTTATTTTATCATTTAACATTAAATTAGTCTGGTATTGCATTGGGGTTTTTTTCGTATTTGTTAAATCTTTCTTCTTTAAAAGAAATTTTGTTTTTTAATTAAATTAATTAATTCTATCATTCAACATTAAATTGGTCGGATATTGAGTTTCTTGATTAAGACCAGATGTGGAATTTAACGGGTTACAGGTTTGAGAGATTAACATTGGTTTAGAAGGCTCACTAAAATTTGTTTGATTGTTTCCCCTTTTTTTTTTCCATCCTCAAATGTTTTCTTGCTTTTTTTTTTAGCTCCTTATGGAATTTTCCATTCGTTCTGAAAAAAATACAGGTTACCTTTAGCTTTTTTAAAAGAATTTTGTTTTTGAATTAAATTAAATTAGTTGATTGAATATAAACATGAGATACTTACTTTTTGGTAGTTTTTTAGTTTGCTTTTCGGGTTGTTGTTATGACAATGCGGATAGTCTTTTTCAAATGTCTTAATCTTAGATTTTTTTTACTTATTTGAAAACATTAATGTCATACGAATATCATTTTATTATATTGTGAAAAGTATTGGCTTCGCCTGAGATGTAATACAGACTATCTAGCTACTTATTACCTATATTGACTACCTTTTTAACTAGCATGAATAAAAGCTTTAAAAATCAAGTGTTTAAGTTCATAAAACATGATACATCATGTGAATATGAAAGCATTTCAATCCATGAATTTTCTATGTATTTGAGAGAAATGTATCAAGAACTTTACTTTCAAAAAATGATTTGATTGGTGTTAGAAAAATGAATAATCTTTTTATATTGGTCATCGATCACAAAATTCAAAGTGATTGTCGTTATTCATGAAAAATAATATGTGGATAACTTTTTCTTATCATCTCAAACAATTCAAATTTTATTTAAGATGTTTGAAGTTGTTGTCTTTTTAGTTATTCATTAGTACTTTTTTTCACCGGATTCTAATTATCCTTAGACTTTTCCTTGCAAAAAATAATTTTCAAAATTGATTAATGAATCAATTAGAAAAGATAATTCTTTGTTTTGAAACATTTCAATCATTGCTTTTTTATATATTTTTTTATATATATTTATTATTATTGATGTGAATGATGATTCAATTATTTATTAAAATTTTTTTTATTAATACTTTATCTACCTTAAAAAATTCCCCATTAACATACATGAGTAAAGGGAGGAATTTTTGCTATCAATTGTTAAAAACTAAAACACGTAAAACATTTGAACCTCCCAAGCTCTTATTGATTGATCACACACCTTTCAAAACACACTTATACATTGGCTCTTATATTTATAAAAAGATTACAATCTCTAACTATTATAATTTTATTAAAAATTCTAATTTATTAGTTAAATAAGAATTCTAATATTAATGTTTTTTTTTTATCAAAGATTCCTAGTTAGACTAACACTTTGTTAGATAAAGCTGAGGAATGAAATTATAATATAAAGATAAGGCACTTAAATTATTATTATACAGATGTTCAACCAATTTTTAATTTTAAAAAATAATAAAAATAAATAAAATAATAAAGATAATAAAATAATTTGAGAAATTAACCAAGATAATATAAATTAACATTTGAGGACTGATAAGGATGAAATTATAAAGTTAAAAGTCAATTTGACAAAAAATCATAAAAATTAATAAGTTTACGAACTTAATTAAATCTTAAATTAGTTTAATTGATGCAATTAGAGATGTGATTGAAAAAATATTAAAATATTTGGTTAATTTAAGTTAAAATTACAAGAAATTAAATTTTAAAAATCAAAATAAATAGAGACGGTATTATAGGAGTTATTATAGGAGGTTAATTGATTTGAAAAGTTTGAGAAATCAATTAATTGCTGAATTTGATACCATGATCCATTTTGTAAATGACACGTACCATTTTGTAAATGATAGATCCAATTTCATTGATCATGGGGTGAAATTAAAAAAAAACAAAAAGATTTTCAAAAGCAAGAACTTGATTGCAAAACATTAGAATTTCAGGGGGCAAATTGAAGGTGCCCATTTCAGCTCAAGAAATGACGTCTTTCCATGGAGGATTGTTCATCCTGTTCCTCTGGAACAGAGGAAGTTGTCTGGACAAAAAAACGATGGCCTTTGTTAGACCCCATCATCTCACCAAATCCAAGCCAGAATGTATACCAAATGGTCTACCACAAATCCCAAAATTGATTCAGTCTCCTTCGCCCCCACAATGCGCCTCTGGCATTAAGGAAACCCATCACTAACAGTCCAACAATGGCAAGACTGTTGGTGTCCTAATCCCACCAAACACAGGGCCAATTTCATCTTCATACAAGATCATGATCCCAGGAAGATAAGGATCAAATTTCACTCAGGGTGGCCTATAAAAGCAGAGGAACCCAAGGAGCGGGGGGGGGGGGGGTGAAAAAAATAGAGAAAAAACGGAGAGACAGAAAAGGAAGAAAACCCAGAGAGCAGAGGAAGACAACCTAAAAACCAGAGATGGAAAGAATAGAAAACAGCAACAAAACAGAAGCAAGAATCTCGTATTGACTCGCCCGATCCAACCAAAGAAAAAACAGAGACGAAAAACCATGAGAAAACAGAGGACAAACCATAGAAACAGAAACCACAGGAGAGGAGAGAGACCAAAGAGAGACAAAGCTGACAGAAACAGAGGGGAGGGGAGGAGAGGAGGATTGCCTAACCAGGCATGATCGCCTCACGTCTTCATCTCCAGTTGATACGCTAGGTATTACCCACTTCTTGTAGCAAGCATGCGTAAATTCACGAATGCTTGCCGACTGTGGCCAGCTTGGTCACTGGGCTGGGCCAGTGACCAAGCTGGCTAGGCTGGATCAACCCCATCCTTTATAGTAAAGCTAGATTGGATTCATACCAAAAAAAAAAAAAAACTATTAAAACCGAGCTGGACCTGAGCCTCAAGTCCAACCAACCTATTTTCTTGAGTTAAGGGTGTTAGCTAAACATACTTTTATGCTTTTTTTTATTGTAATATCTAGTAAAACAGGTTTTTTAAGATATCAGAAAATTTTTAAAAAATTTAGAGGTTCTCTTTTATGATTTTGTTTATTGGATTGTAGACTTATACTATAAAATATGATTTTGTTATAAAATATATATGTCTTTTCTTTTTTATTCTATGAAATAAAAAAAATAGGAAGGCTTCCTCATTGTAAAAATACAAAAAAAAAAAAATGTTTTGCTTTCATTTCAAACTTTATTTGTTTATTCACTTCCGTTAAAATCAGGAATATTTATATTTCATATTTACTGATATCAGAATTTAGAATACCCTTTATGTTCACTAATGCTAGAATTAAAAATCGAAACACTAGAATTGAAAATTATTCTGAACCCTAATATTCACTGAAGTCAAAATTAGAAATACCATACTTTTTCATGTAATATTTACCAACGTTAGGGTTAAAAATATTTGTAGTTGCATATTTAAATGACACTAGAGTCTGTAATATTATAGGCAGATCTTCAAAAGTAAAACACAACAAATCCTTAAGCAGACCTTCAAAAGCAAAATATAACAAATTTTTAGCAAATTTAAGACAAAATCAGCAATAAAATTTATCTCATGTAAAATGTTTAAAAGGTAATAATATCTTTTTTTTATATATAATCAATCTTATACCATAAATTTTTTATTAATCAATTAGATTTTTAATAATTATAATATTAAACGATGATTTTTTAAAACAGATATTTACCCTTTCATAGAATAAAATATTAAATATCTATTTTTTTCCTCAAAAAACATAAAGGTCACTGCCGCAATAGCTAATGCTACAATCTCAAGTTTTGGATCCCATGAATATGAGAAATATGTGAAGTATTTCTAATTATTCCTATTCTTAATGTTGAAGGTACATACTTTCAGTATTTTTTTTTTAACGTGGGTGTTCGAGCTAGTTTGAGCGCACCTCAACTAATCCCACGGGCCCTGAAGTTAACGACCATGTAAGTTTACAGTGGCCATCATATGAGCAACCACAGGGCTCGAACCAGAGATCACAGAAGAAGCAGACCCCTTAATCCAAAATTCTTATCACTGGATCACCTTCTATATAGTTATTTTTGTTAACTCGAATTTTGGTGAATAGTACAGAAGGATTCACTTTCATGGGGTACAACGATTTTCAAGTTTCTATTTTGATGAAATCAAGCCATAATACTCATGCATTGATGTTTGAAGAGGGAACAGTTGTTTGTTTTTGTGTTTTGAATTGTGTTAGAGTGTATTTTAAGAGAGTATTTAGTTTTAAAAAATATAAAATTGATATTATTTTAGTGTTTTTTTGATGTATTAATGTTAAAAATAAAAATAATTTTAAAAAAAGTTATTGTGATGCATTTTTAAATAAAAAACACTTTTAAAAAACAAGTTATATGAAAATATCAAATTCACAAGAATTCTATTGGTGAATTTGTTTTGCAATTAAGAAAAAAACAAGTTAAATGTTTTGATAAATAAACATTGGGTTTGAAAGTGAATATATATATATATATATTTTAAAAAAATATCTAGTAAGAGATTCAATATCATACAGCGCCTAAATGATCGAAAGTTAAATTTAAATGAGAAATTATTAAATATATGTTATCAAATCTCAGTGTGTAAAATGCGATTAAGACAATAAACGTGGGTAAAAAATTATAGAAAGTAAAAAATAAAAGTGAAGAGAAGAAATAAAAAAGAAAACTTTTTTCCTCTAAAAATTGTGTCGTTATTTGGAAACAAAAACGTTCAAAACTTTTTAAAATTTAAAATCATTTAAAACTTAATTTTTATATTTCTAATTTCAGGTTTAACCTTGATATATTTTGATATATCTGAAATCAAGATTTCCTTTATATTTTGCGTATAAAACTAAGAGGAAATGACTCCACACATATTTAATTGCATTAAATCTATCTTTAAGAAGTTGTTGTGTATCCTATTTATCATTTTATTAGATTTTCAATATAAAACTAACATACGTATTTCCCCTTAAACTAATGAATAAACTAAATATCCTCAGCATCAATAATATCCGATCTAATTAATTATTTTTATTTTTTTAAATAGAACTAATTTTGATTAAATAAAATAAAATAAATAAATTTAGAATTTAATATCATGATTTTAATTCTCCTTTCAAATATTTTGATTTTAACTAGTTTTAAAACTAGTAGCCTAAACACCCTTTTTTCTTTGTCTAAAAAACCCTAGAAGCCTTAAAATCTCTTCTTTGTTTTTTTTTTAAAAAAAATAAAAACAAATTTTCTAGATGGAGAATTAAAACTATGATATTAAATTTAATTCTAAAATTTAATTAATTCAATAAAAAAAATTAAAATTTATTAGTTAGATTATTATTGAAGTCAAGGGTATTTAAATCATCTTGTTATTTTTATATGCAAAACATGAAGGGATGGTTGAAAAATAGTAATAAACAAACTTAATTTCAAATCTAATAAAGTATAAAAATGTAAAAATTTAAATTAAGAATATATAAACTAATTCTCAAATAACTTTAAGTTTAAAGAAGATTGGAGCAATTTAACCTTATTTTAAAAAAAAATAAAAAAAAAAATTGAGCACCAATCAAATATCAGTTGTTTGTTAGAATTCATAATAAACCCATAAAAAAACCAAAATAAATTATAGAGTTTAATTTAAAATCCAATTAAATTTTAAATAATAAAATTAAAAAAATAATAAAAAATTAATCAGATGGTAATGAGTTAGGCCCATGCACCTTATATTAATAAAAAAAACTCATGAATGTTTGGGCCTAAAAGTCCATATACGCACTTAGGTTTTTGAATTTTTATCTCATGAGTTGACAACACATCATCTATTTCTAATTTTTTTTTTTAAGTAGTTGATAAGTCACTTGTAATTATAGGCGACCTGTTTCCTTTTAGATGTTAGCATAGAAATTAGTCACCATTAGAGGGAGGGGTTTATTTGTCTAAAATTTTGTTTTCAAGCTATTATTATCTAAGAACACCAAGTAAATACTCTGTAAACAACATAACATAGCAATCCTAAAACACCATAAAGTCACTAAAAAACAAAAATTAACCAAAAAAATCTAAATCAAGCTCGATCTAGTTTTTCAGGTATAGAGAAAAATCATTATCATCAAACTTCTCTCCTTAAATAAAACTCGTTAACACTAGAAACATCAAATTTGCATTGCCAAAAAATGATCATTTGCCAATTTTTTTTTCTTTTATCATTTTTTCTCTCATCTCTCAAGTTTAGGGATTAAAAGGTTAAGAAGATGCACTTTCAAGAGAAAATTAAAATTATAAAAACTAAAAGGGTTATAGAGTAAGATAAAGAAAAGTAGATAGACTAAAAAGAAAATTTTCTTCTGAATTAAGATTAGCCATGAATTTCTTCTTATTTTACACCTTAGTTCTTTATTGCTAAATATTACTATTTTTTTAATAGGTTTTGACAAATCAATAATAAAATTAGGCATAGAACATTGTAATTAAAAAAAAAATATTCAAGAACAAAAATGAAAAAGAAAGTGTTGTGAATTGCTATAGTGATTTCCCTCCTTTAATATATTTTGTAATTTTTAAATTTAAAAGGACATTAGTTACTTAAAAAAAAGACATAAAAGATAAAATGTTATTTTATACAATAAGTCTAGAATGATGAGGTTAACACAATGTTGTCACGGGTTATACCCCTCATGTGAAGAAATAGTTAAAAAATATTAATTAAAATATATTTAATAAAAAAAATATTTTTTTAAAAATATTTTTGTAATTCCCTCTCGTTTTCTCTCAGAATTTATCTCTTTCTTATGCTATAAATATTGGTAATTATATCTCTGTATCATGAAATTGCTCCGAAATTCAGCCCTAGTCAACAACCTAAGCCCACTACACCTCAGTCTAAGAAACCCAAGCCCAAGTGTGTCATCAATGCAAATTCACTTTCTTTTTTCCCGCCTTCTTAACATACGCACACACTAAAAACCATCATTTCTCCCAACAGGAAAAAAACAGAATCCCTACTTTCACACTGAAAATCTCGACGTGGCAAATACTCTCCCACGCCAGAAAGATTTCCGATGGGAAGTCTCCCTTCAAATCATCAACGCGAAACCCGAACCTAAACCAAGCGGAGCACTAAACCCCTCTCCCAGCTCCAAAACTCACCCCCCTTCCATGGCCGATCGATCTCTTACTCCAAGGTATTTCGATATGGATATATATTACCTGTATCAGTATGTGTATAAACACGCGTACATTACATGACTGTGTTTTTGTGTGCGTGAAGGATGTTCGAAGATTCTATAGAAAGGAAATGCACCGATTTTCCGCACACGATTAGGGAAATCGGTTGCGTTAAAACAATCTTCATACCTAAAATCTGGGGAATTTGGGTGGCAGGATTTATCGCTTTCAGGGACGAAAGTGGGTATGAAAAATAATGGGGTTATTGGCGATGATGTGCCAGAAGATGCTTAACTGTTTCCAGCGAGGAGATGGAACGAGCAAGGAGTCTTCTTGGCGACCCAGAAGACATAGGAACTTTCTTAAACGAGGGAGATGCAGTTGATCAGGGCCTCTCAGTTTTTGAAGATGGTAGATTTGGTGATGCTTCATCAAACAAGGAAAATGATTTTTACTCTGCTTTCACCTATACTAGAGCCTCAAAGAGTAAACATATCTCAAGAACTTTCATCTCGCCTCCTAAATCATCTGCAAACCATGTCAAGTCATCCATTAATCCAAAAAACAGAACAAGAATTTTGAAATTAAAAACAAAGGACTCTTTTAAATCCAGCCCAAGCCCATTCTAATTAATAATAAAACCAAACTTCTGAAGCCCAAAAAGACTGCCTGGCTCTTTTAAAATCTATGTATTTGTTGAGAGTGGGATTTGAACCCACGCCCTTTCGGACCAGAACCTTAATCTGGCGCCTTAGACCAACTCGGCCATCTCAACCGTTGTTGTCAAGGTACCTGTAATTTACAATAATAGAGAGAGACTCACAGTAGCTTTGAAGATAGCAGTTGATGGATTTGAGCCCTGAAGGAATCACTGAGTCCGCAAGACAGAACCCATTGGCCGGCCTGAATCCCCTACGAGTATGCCTTTTGTTCCTAAGCCTTTCCAGCACTGTTGCATACTTGCATGGAACCTAGCTTATAACATGAGACAAAGAAAACAACATTCAGCTGCTTCTTTGCCACCTTCAGCTTCGTTTTAGAATCTCTCTCTTTTCCCCTTCTCCTTTTTGAAGTTTTTTAAGGGCAGGGCTGTTGAAAATCGAATGTCAAGAATCTTTTTCAAATATTAGGGGAAGTGGGATCCGATCTTTGGGTAGTTTCCTGAAAGCAATAGACAGAAGAGTGGTCTCCCTTGATTGCCAAAATACCCCTCTCATTTTTGGCCATGTACTTGTAAAATATTTGTAATTATATATTAATTCATGTAAAATCTATCAGCACCAAGAACATCATCATTATTAGCTTTATCATGCAGGCATATAGAGGTTTCTGGTAATATTTCTACTCTGCAAGGCGCTGGAAATGAGGTTGACGCTTGATTCCTTCGAACAGGTAAAACTGTCTGGAACGTCTTGGAAATATTTTTATTATTATTATTAACGCTGGTGGCTGGTGGCTGGTGGCTGGTGTCTGGGCTAACTTACATACATCTTAACTAATTTTATAGATCTTGAAATTAACAATCATGTAATTTTCTAGTAGCTCTGAGATTTGTGAGACTCGAACTGGTAGGTAATTTATAAAAAACAAATTTAAAACCTGACCAATTAAACTATATTCTTTTTTATATTAAAAAATAATTTTAACTGTGAAGGTGGTTGCACCCATGACAGTATAAGATGGTGATGGTTTCATAAGCCAGCCCTCATTGCAATGCTCCACTTGTGCTTATTTCTCCTTCCCCATAATCGTAAGTTGTGCGTATGAAACCTAATTATGTTGTTGTTGGGGCTGTCATAATGTTCATCTAAGAAATTGCTTTTTTCTCATATGCCATTTATGTTGTTGTCGGAATGGATCTGAGTTTGATTCGAGTAAAGGAGCTGTTTTGTTCTCTTAATTGTTTCCCTGAAAATCTCACGTAAACCATATTAGAATGGTTTTTTTATATATATAAAAAACACTTTTAAATTTTTTCCTTTCAAATTAATATTTTTTTTATATATTTTAAATAATAAAACAGTTTAATATATTTGTTTAATTCATATAATAATATTTTCATGTGGTAACTCAGTTAGTTAACACATATATATAAGTTTAGAGATCGCAGCAGGTTTGAGAGTCGAGTGAGAATATTTTTATTAAAATGATAAACGATGTATTATCTATTTAAAAAAAAAGAAGGCGGATGAACGGCATAACACTTTTCTTTATTTTTTTCTTTATCTATTTAAAATATAAACAAGCTACAATGATATTTATTGTTGTTAAATTGCTAAAACAATCATAAAATATGTTTTTTAACATAAACAATGATTTTATTAAAAAAATCTTCCAATCGCTTTAGATAAAGTACATTAATAAAAAGATTTATCTTGCTAATTTTTTTTTTCAATGATAACTATATTTTTTTTTTCTGGTTTAATAATAATACTAAATAATTCTTCAATACCTATATATATTATTTTATGTCTTTTAAAAAATTGATCCCTAGCATATGTACATACAAACTAGCACAAATAATACATGGATCCGTAATAAGGACGACGTGTCCCTTAAACAATTTCTTTTGGTCCATCGTTCGATAGCAACAGTGATGGAAAAGTCCAGTAAAAGAATGTAACAGCCCAATGGCAGTCAAGGTTTTTCTGGGGTGGTGATGCGATCAGTTAAGCAAAGGGGAGAGGGAGGGAGGGAGGGAGGGAGAGAGAGAGAGAGAGAGAGAGAGAGAGAGAGAGAGCGAGAGGTACGTTGGCGTGAGGCCATTCAAAAGCAGACAATAGTACATGAGAACATTAAAAGCAAGCCCCTCCCGGCCCCAACTTGCATTCCAACTTGCAGGAAAAAAAAAACAGAAAGAAAAAAACCTTTCTCCTTCAAAGTGAGATCACATGCAAGCTGTAACCATCTCTCTCTCTCTCTCTCTCTCTCAGCAAAAAAAATTTGCAACTTGCTTGAATCTTTGAACATTTTGTTGAGTTATCAAAGTCAAGTTGCAGCTTGACAGGGCAGCAGCTCATGATGGTTGATTCCCTGCTTCAAGTTACTATTATTTTAATGCATCATGCATATGCTTCCACCCCCTTGGAAATGGAGATTTCTATCCTAGATAACAATGGATACAGAACCCATCAAGATCCTCTCTCAAAACCCTTCGATTTCTTTGGAAAAGACACAGAAATCGACCCCGAGAAATTGGTTAATTTGCTCATTGGATCCCAATTCACTATTGATTAAGGTATTAAGTTTGATAAACTACTTGGGATTTAGTGAACGAGTAGAACGAAAGCGATGTGATCCCGCACGAGGGTATCAATTCTTGTTGCATGTATATATATATATATAAATCTTTAGATCAACTTGGGTGTTCGAATTATCTTAGATTAATTTGGATGTTCGAATCAGCTTACATACATTTTAATTAATCTTATATGTTTTCAAATTAATAATTATGTAAGTTTTTAATGATCATGAAAGAATTTAAACTTATAATTATTATGAAATAAACACAAAACTTGATCAATTAAACTAACCTAACCTAGTTAACAGCACATATATTTTTAACTTACCCCATGCTGCCTGCTGGTCCCTTTCCTTGGTTAACTGGCACCATGCACGTTTTCCTCGTAAATTAGATCTTCATCAAGCTCTAATCCCAGT
>Ga0325404_1003460_pt1 | contig 16814 bp, 9 predicted proteins | sample PopdelMetagenome_18_FD_205664 | JGI IMG/M metagenome (GOLD analysis project Ga0325404, IMG submission 205664) | Populus deltoides microbial communities from Bellville, Georgia, United States - Xylem-Control-R1 | ecosystem: Host-associated > Plants > Phyllosphere > Stem > Wood/Secondary xylem... | reverse complement strand
AGGCGATCAAATGACTAAATTTTTAAAACATGCAGGCCAGTTGCATCAATTTCATATATAATTAATAGAATATACTATATAATAATTAATGTGATTGGAAATATAATAGAATTTACGGTCCAATCTCACTCATAAAAATTAATTTTTCTTGTATTTTTATGTTATTTTTAATCCGAACGTTAAAACAATTTAATTTTGCTAATTCACACCTCAATTTCTAGCCACCCTCGTGTTGACACGGCAAGATGGAAAAAAAAAACACAAAGTGGCAGTAAAATTCAATGATGTAACTTTAACCTTTAAACCTTCAACAAGGGATTCATAACAAAATTGCAAAAAATAAATAATTAATGACAATGAAATGGAAAATAATAACTTTTGATTAAGGAAGTAAAGAATAATGACAATAATGGCGGCAATCCTCATTGGCGTGAGGAAAAGTAAACCTCAAAAAAAGAAGACAGGTGGGGTGTTAGGCGTGAGGGTGACGGGGTGGCACAAGGAGTGATGTAGAGTGGCCGGAGGACAGGAACACTGATAATCCTTATTAAGTTAATTAGTTTAATAATTTGTAGTTAATCTTGAGTGATCAGGAGGTAAGCTAGCACGTCTGCTTTACATTTTTAGGAAAACAAAATGAGATATCTATTTGCATAAATACTTTTGTTTTTTTGGTGGGTGGATTGGTGGGGAAAGAGTGAGACCAGGTCATAAAGACGAAGAAAATTCCACAAATATGGACCCCCATGTATATATCATGGCCCCTCCATGTATGATATTTCTTGGCCATGGACCGCCTTTATTTTTACCGGGACACGAGAAAAGCTTGCTGCCTTGGTGAATGATCTGGGAAATTCCTGGTAAGTTCATTGCTAAGACTTCCATGGATTTTGTTCATTTTCTCGACGAGTAACTTTTTGTTGTTTTGTGTTTTTTTATCAGCTCACCTTTGTTTATTGATTTAGTGTGTGATTTGTATTGCTATGTATAGTTTTTTTTAACTGAAAATATATTAAAAATATTTTTTTCTAATTAACACGTTAATTACAACCATTAAAAAACACTAAAAAAACAATATCAATTTAATAATTTTTAACGCGAAAAGTAATTTTTGTTTTTAAAAAAACTACCATATACTCAATTAATGCGTCTCGCATTCATGCAGACCACGGAAATATATATGAAATTCGATTTTTGTTTTTTGCAATCAATTTTGTCCCAGAGGATGGATAGATAAATGGATAATATTGTCGTTGAAATTTCTGAGAGTCCAGACGAGTAATGAAATGCACGTATCTGCCGGGGTTGAAATTTCTCGAGCGTGGAGGGGAAGAAAGGAGCGTCTGTACTAATTAATGCGACAAATATCAATAGATACACAAAAAGGTATTTTCGATTCTAGACTTTTTTGAGATATTTTGGAGTAAATTTAACTGGGTTAAATTAAATCATGGATCTACCCGCTAGGTAATTAAAGTTTTAATCGAGTTAATATTAATTAAAATTAAAATTTAATTCAAGTTAGATTCATGATTATGTATTTATCAAGTCAATTCACCGAACTAAATAAGATGTTTGATTGATAAGACCTATACTTTGTAAAACGGAAGGTGGAAACCCTAGCTAGGATCATGGGTTTGTAACTAGGAATAAAACAATGATGGGCAATGATGGAAGGAACATGCTTCTTTGGATTTACACAAAGAAACATGGAAATACCACACCAACCGTTTCAAGCAGGTTTTTTTTAACGAAAGATGGGAGAACATACAGGAGTCATGATCAGTTGGTGCCGAGTACGTACTGACTCGTTGTAATGAACCATGTTGGTAACTGAAGCTCGAGTTCTGACCCAGGGGAGGGCATGCAGTCACTTCATGGGGGAACTGTGCGTAGGGACTGTCCACTTAACTGTAGAATGTCTTCTATGATCATTTGGTGTCCCAACGCTTTCCACATTCTCAATCCGACACCTTGTTTCGTGAACTTTCAAGCAAGCTGCCGAGGATTGTCAGCTGTCGCCAAGTATTTTATTGCATCCGTTCAAATACCATTAATTAAATAATCCAGCACACAATATATATTATATATCCCCAGGTAGAAGCTTTCTTCGTTTTTATAAATTAGTTCTAGAAACCAAAACATGCATAATTGGAACTTCAGTAACCTGTATATGAAGTTATGAGCTTATTAGGCTACAAAAAAAATCCTTCCGATGAAGATTTGGGACGCTTTATATGGGCACATATAACTGGATTTGAAGGATTTGGTCAGCTCGGCAACACTTGTAAACAAAACATCCCGATGATGTTTAAATTAATATAGTGTTTATGCAGGTGAAATGGAGAATAAGATATATTATATAAGCTTAAATATTTCTTAAAACTTGTTTAAGTCCAATATTAGATTTGTTTTGTATAGAAAGATAAACTCTAGAGAGATAGAGCTTTGTTTATATAATTTTTTTACAATAAATATCTTAAAAAATATATAAAATTTTTAATATAAATATCTAGGATATTTATAGAAATATTTATTAATTAAGGTGTGTATATTATATAAAATATTTGTATAGTTTTTTTTTTTAATTAATTAAGCTATCAAATATCTTAATAGATAGGTAAGAGTAAAATCGTGTTGCATGTGGGAAGAGAGCATGAGATGTTTAGGAACCTAACTTGTAAATATAATGATCATTTCATGGAAAGAGGGTTAATCAATCAACATTAATTACCATGATTAACAGCTAAAAATTACCACCTTTTTTGTGTTAATTCGACCAGCATTGCCATGATTGTTGCATTATTAGCTGTTATCAACTATTCCTTGTTAACTCTTCAAGGAATTGTCTGCCATCACCATTAATAAATCCTGGTAGTGGGCAGCCTAACTCGAGCCACGAGGTAAAAAGTACAAAATTCACCCACCGTGCAAGCTTTTTCAGTGAAATTATTTATGAAATTCACCGCCCTCGCTACGCGAGCCGAGGTGGGCATGCACTAGCTAGCTAGCTAGTGCCCGTCGAGGGAAAACGGGAGGGTAATTAATTTGTGTTAGTTTCTAGATTAAGAAAATCAAACTGTCAAACCTCGTGATTAACAACACTGTAAATAATTAATGTATGGTGCTGGAACTCCTAAACACTGTTATGAGTTGCTGGCTTTGTTTATGATGCATGAGTGCGTTAAGCAATTAGATCATTCCATTAGCCATTAAGCTCGAAATAAAGAAACCATTAGCAAGATAATATAAATATATGAACAAAGGGTGTAGCAAGTAGCAACACGTGTGGTCAATTAGGTATCCCAGCTTTCTTGGAAATAATTTATATATCTTATTAGCATCTTTCTTTCTCTTTAATAAATAATAAATAATTAATAACCTCAAAGGTAAAGATTTTGCAACCCAAATCAATATTAGGCTTTTTATAGATTTGAAAACCATTCAAAAAGCCGACTCCAGGCTTGAATTACAAGTCTAGAGAATTGAAAAAATAATAATTTAAAGGATTGAAATGATATTGTTTTTATTTTTTAAATATCAACATGTTTTTAATTAAGTTTTACTTAGACAATAATCAAGATTTTGTTATTAAGAAGATGTTTAATATTCTGGTCCAGCTGTATTTAAAAAAAGTTTAGTTTTAAATTAATTTTTTATGTTTTTTTATCCTTTTAATACGCTGATATTAAAAATTAATTTTAAAAATTAAAAAATTATTATTTTAATTTATTTTTAAATAAAAAATACTTTAAAAAATAATCCCTACCACATTTAAAAAGAAATATTTATTTAAAATAGTAGGTCTCTTTCACAAAGTTCAAACCTATCCAGCTAGCTACAAGAGAGTATTTAATATACTGGATGCTTGGTATATTCCAAACCATAAAACTCATTGTGAAGACCAAATCAACCTGATAGGGATGAACGCGTCGCTTTTCTCCTTCCACATACACTTCCCCTTTTCTTTTCTTTTCTTTACTTTTTGGCAGAGGATTGAATTTGTCCTGTGCTGAACGGCGGAGGATTGTATCTCACTGGACAGAGTTGTCGCCGCCATCATTACTTGGTAATCAAGTTTAAAATACGTAATGTCGAGGTCTTTTGAGACACATGTATTGCTTGTCATGGTAGCTGGCTCCTTAACTTGCAAGTGGGCAAGCAAGGCTGATGTTATGGCTGCTGCTTCACGTTTTTTTTTTTATCAATAATCTTCTATGTAGTTTATTAATTTCATAGCTCTAGAAGATGAGATAATCTAATATTTTGCAGCCTTAACTATTCAAATATACACATATTTGTGATGAATGTAAACGAAAAATGTCATTCAACAGACTTGGAAGATTGAACAGATACAAAAACGTTTAGATAAAACTAACCTAGTCAAACAAATTAAACAGAGCTAGGGCATCGCATCTAGGCAGTGCAGAAAGAGTCGTAGATTGGTGTGGAATGCTTGTGGTGGGAAGGAGTTTTTAGGGGCAGAAAAGGAGGAAATGGGGTCATGAATAATAATGCTATCTATATCCAAATCAATCAAGAGTCTCTGAATTCGAACCCCACAGCTCTCGTGTCACATTTTTTCTTGTGTTTATTTTTTCTTGTGTCCCCATAACTTTGGTTCTGGTTGTTGAGTAGCTTGGCTTGTTCAAATTCATGTTAGCTTGGCTTGAATTGGTTTCAAAAAATTGAAAAAATATGGTTCAGAATAATTCATTAAAAAAAAAACACGAAAGAGGAGCTTCCTTCTACTCTACACCAAGACAACGTGTTTAACAAGATATTCAGCAAATCATGGCCAGAATACCATTGTTTATGAGCAAGATATAGCCTTAAATTCCCCGTATACATAACAATGTAAACATGCATGATGCATCCAGTTTTTTTATTAACCTAAATAGCATGTCCAGATGTGAGGAATTATGTGATTAATCGGCTGCTGCTATAATCACCGCTTAGCTAGACCTTAACATTAGTAAACTCCAGTTGCCGACATCGACCAATAATTCTGCTTCTTGAGCCAAATAATTAAATGGTAATAATCCCATGTCGAAAGGAATTATGCGTTACAGTAACCACTGAACTAATTGCGTTTGCATAAATAATTTAACAAATATTTGTTGAAAAGGGTTGGGGTTTGATGACACATTTTAGCTACCTGTCTTTGTCAAGGAAGGCAATCACCTGCTACAGTTATCGACACATAACACATGATAAATTAAATCCCAGTACCGCCCAGTACCGCCCTATGTTAATTTCTTACATAAGTAATGACTTCACTAGCTACCAGGGTAGTTTTTTTCTCTCTCATTTGCAGACCTAAATTTAATGACACGTAAAACTTTTGACCTAAGCTCAAGCTCTGGCTAAATTGCATTTGGTTTGCTGCAGTAAGGGGTGTGAGAGAGGAATGCAATTTTCCCTTGGGTAATAAAGATTCAATAAATTCCTTAAAAAGTGATAAATTTAAATTTAACGGGCTAAAAACCATTGAAAAATTAAAAAGCTATGGTCTCAGATAACATACATAAGTCTAATTGGTTATGGAGTCAATTTAGGAGAAGAATATTTTAATTTTCTTGGGCTCAACCTAAAAAAAGAGTCAAGCCCCATGATTACTAATCTAATACATTTTGGATCCTACTTTCTCTATACTCTGATATGCATAAAAAGTTATAAACTTAAATTTAATAGCTAAAAATAAACTTAAAAACCCATGATCTTAGACAACATGCCTGAGCTTAAATGACCATGAGCTTAATTAACTTTGAAGAAGAGTTCAGTTTTCATGGGCTTAGCCTAGAGGAAGAGCCAAGCCTCATGGTTACTGATCCAATACATTTTGGATCCTACTTTCTTTACAACCTTAATGTGAATAAAAAAATCTTTCAAAAGCTTGTTATATTTTCATTTTATTAATGATTGTGTAAGATATATTTAACTCTTATTAATATTATCCGGGCAAGATGACTCTTCAATTCCTCATTTCCACTAAAGAACAAGACTCATGAACTATAAATTTTCCTTTAATTCTTCGAGCTCTAAGTTCACAATCTCCATTCTCTAATTCATACATATTTCCAGAGCATCTCTCTCTAAAATATTATTGCACACACTCTCTAAAAAATATTTACTTAAGCATGTGAGAGTCGTTAGATCTATTGAAGGAGGACCTTTTGTATGTACTTGCCACCAGCCACCTTGACTTACTAGACATCGGGCGCCAACCACCTTAGCTAGAAAGAATGAATCAATTTGCTAAAACCAAGAGATCAACCAATTATCCAGCACATAAACTTTGTTTCTAAACTACTTAAATTTTTGAGATATCATCAAGTAACATAAAGTTACTGTCTTGAAATAGAAAAGACAAAAATAATATAGACATAAATATTTTTTTGTTGAAGATATAGAGATAAAAACAAAATAAATTAGCATTTGCGATCCTATTATAATGAATTTCTATCCTTTCAGAATATAAAGTACATGAAGATATATCCCTTCTGTTTTCATCTTTAATGTTATGAGACAATAACCAAATGGTCCTTTATATAATCTATAGGATATGTCTGGTATATAAAATTTATTTTTTCTTTTTGTATATATAGAGATATTAAAGGCATGTGAATTATATGCCCGTATGATATGTCTTGAGATGCAATTTTTGAAAATAAATCCAAATTTAAATTTAAGTTAATTTTGTGAGTAAAAGCTCAACTATGATATATATATTTATCACAGTTGACCTCAAAAAATACATAATTAAATTAAATTAAGGTGCTCCGATATATATATATATATATATATATATATTGACTATGGCTGCTTAAGCGTGTTTAATTACAACATAATTAAGAAAATTAAAAGATAGGGTTTCCATGCAAAAGAAACTTCATGTCAAATTGCCATGGTGCTGGTGGAAAATTAATTTTTTTTCAGAAGTGCAAGGCTAAATATATATTACGAGACCAATATATTTTTCTTATTGTCAGATTTTCTTTTTTTTCCTATAGTTTCCAGTGCTTGGAATGTAAATATTGTCATAATAACTTTGCGTGAATTCATAAAATAGATGGGAAACCTAACCATACAAGCAAACTAGAGACATGCAAACCATGAGATATCATCTATAACGGGGGCTCGAGGCTAGTAGTGATGAGAGGATAAGATAAGCAACAAACCCACCAATGGAGGACAAGAGGGGGCCGGACTAGCTACATTCTAGCACAATTCCTAACAATTGCAACGTCTGAAGCTTTCAAAATGGACGAGAAAGTCCAAAGGTGGTTCTAACTAGACAAGATAAGTCACGTTAGAGGATATGTAGAGGCAGTTGCGGTCTGAAAATTATTTTTTTCTTTCTCTACCCATGCAGGGAAAGTGGCTTGGTTTGACCTTTTGCGTAGACTATATATAAATGGCAAAATCATGTCTTTATCATAACCTCTTAATTTCTAACTCGTGTCATGTTAGAGGAAGGAATTTTCTTCTTCTTCTTCTGTTTTTACAAAGATTTCAAGCAAGAACTCATTCTTGAGATGATAATCACTCCGAATCCGTTTGTTCTCCTTGTGCAAGGATACTGACAAGCAATCTCAAGAGGTATGTTTAGTGATAAAAGCAAGCTCTAAGCCACTTATAGTCATGCTTAATTACTGCATATATATATATATATATATATATATATATATATATATATATATATATATCAGATAAAAATTCAGATGGAATTAGGAGGGGAATATTCGAATATAATAATAAATGGATGACATGGATCTAGCTAGGTGGAGAACTATGCATAAATTAATATTATTTCATATAGACACATGTATTTTGCAACCATAAAGAGAGAGCAATATTGCCATTGAAGGGAATTTTGTTCCAACACGGCACTAAAAATGTGCAGAATGATGAAATGTGCGAACACACCCATCACCCGAAACACAAAAGCACACATCTTGTCTTAATCTCTGCCTTTTCTTCGTCTTTCTACATCAAACACATATGGTCCAAGCAAGCAAGCCAGGGGGGGCTATTCATACGATCTTCATTTGCCCTAAACGTGTGCAATTCTCCTCTTCTCTCATCGATCCCTCTTGACCTCCTCAGACAAAAAAGACAAGCGTGTGTGTATTGAATCAACAACATCTATTCATCTTGTTCGAGGGTCTTTGGGAGTAGTTTTTCTTTGACAAGCATGTAAGTAAGTATACACGTGGCATGAGCTAGTCTTTGTCGTTGACAAAATTTACCAGGTAAAGGGACCAGAATTGTAAACATTCATGCACCCACGACATGCAATTTGATTGTGGGGGGGCTATGATGATTTTTTCCCCTTTATTATGTTTGAATTTGAAGTTGATGTGCAAGCCAATCAACCTCCCATCCACGAGGATAATGTTGTGCACTTGTTACATGTTTCTTGCTTAAGGTGTGAAAGCACTATGGTATGACCAAATCTCTAAGCACATCTCAAGTCTCTCATTACACGAGACAAAAATTTACACACACACACACACGTAGCCTGTTTGGTGCTAGAATTCTTTCAAAGAAGAGAAATGAAAGCTCATTGAGCTCATTGTTGTTCTGAGTTCCGACCTCAAGTGGTCACCCCCAAGTTGTCTTAATAAGGTTTCAATTCACCCCCAAGTTGGTTCCAAAAATAAAAAAATCACCCCAAGTGCCCGGGAAGGGGAGCGGGGATTCTGATTAGCATTACGGTGTTGGTGATTAAAGATGATTTTAGGGTGATCATAACTTTAAAAGTTGTTTCCTCTTCATTGCTTAAACATGTATTTCTATCTTAAATTGTGATAAAAAATTGAATATATAATTTATAGCTTTTTTTTAAATTTATTTTTTTAGTTCAAATACTTTTTGGATCGTACATTTGGGTTTTGTTCATGAAATTATAAAAGAAAGTATTGTGATTTTAGTTGGATGATAAGTCGATTGAACATGTTAACGCTTGAATACACCTCTTTCCATTGAATAAAAAGAAAATAATTTTCCAAAAAATAATAAAAAGAAAGAGTGGTTAATATAATCACATATTCATACTCCACAAGTGATCGAATAAATAACAAGTCTTTGGAGACTATCTGCTCGAACAAGATCGAATGGCTCTCTCTACTTCTCTATAAATATTTCTTCTATTGCAAGGGGTTTTAAGCCTAAAATTGATTGGAAAATCAACCCATTGGGTTCGCATGTTTCAAACACCATTTGCAGGAAGGCCATGGATTATTCTCTTGGGCCAAAAAACCCAAAATTGTTCATGAGATTTGACTCAACGATGTCGTTTATATCAGAAACACGGGCTGGTTACAAAGAGTGAGGCTCAGCTCTCCCTGTTTCTTCTGTATTTTTCCCAGATCAGTTACCTAAATGATCCAAAAGAAAACCCGGTCCTGACCAGTACTCAGGCCAACAAACCGGGCCAAGCCAAGGTTCGGAACTGTGTGATCCTAGGATCGTTAATCAACAGACCGTACATTCTTGGGATATCCCATGAAATTGGATCAAAAACTGTCAGGTAGGATCTAACAAAATGATAGCATGAACGTAAAATTTGGAATTTCATTTCAGACGAGGCAAAATGTAAGAGGCACAACCACCCTGTTTAGCTACTTTGTTGAAGTTTGTAAATAAATTAGCACAAAATTTATCAATCCCAAAATTCAAAAAGAATTATCAACCGGTCAATAGACTAAATACAGTTAAAATTCATCAGCTCTGACTACAAAGTGAACACGTCCAGCGCCTTGAAAAGGAATTCTCTCTAGCCCCCATTCTCTTCTGGTGGGGGAAGGTGTCTAATCAAATGCCTCATCTACAGAACTCATCGCCAGAGCCTACTTATGAAGCCCTTCTTGTCCTTCTTCATCCTGTTTTCTAGAGATGGGAAATCAATGCAGTTATAGGCAAGGTCTAGAACAATAGGATTTCGAGGTATTGATTGGAAAGCTGGAGGGAAGACTCCAATGCGAGGAACACTTTTGACGTTTGGTTCACCAACAGCAGACTCGTAGACATCTAGTTTCTCAACGAGGAATTTCTCCGCCTGACGCATTCAAATCAGCAGGTCAACCAAGATCAGACACGCAAGAGCAGGAGCTAAAGCAACTGTCTTAAATTATTCATAGGATGGACAAACATTGCATAATAATTGCATACAACTAGAAGCACGAAAGGAAAAGAAAAGTTAAAAAGGCTAATAAGTTGAAATCCAAATTAGAACTCACAAACTAATCACAATATAATAGATCTCCAGAAAACTTTAACAATATAGTTGGTTAGGATAGCTTATAGAAGTATTTGCAAGTATTATATCAGAGACTCTAGCTATAGAAACCAAAACGAACTATTAGCATCTTTGTCCAGTGCTTTACTTGGCTAATGTATGGTAAATCAACGTAAGACGCAAGAAATGACATATTGAAATACAATTATATCACCCATCCTGTTTGCCAGTTTACTCTCTTTTGGTACACAATGATTGAGAATAATCATCCTGCCTATTCTGAGAGAAACAAAAGGGAATCACAAAGTCCAGATGGTTACCTTCTTGTCCACTCCGCTGAGTGATATTGTAGAAATTTTCTTTGAGAGATTCTCCGGAGCCTTCTCATCCTCCATAATCCCAGTTGCATGCTCTATGCAACTGTTAGCTCTGCACTCGTTGTATAGTGTTTTCAACTCTTTGGTCATTGCCTGTTATACGAAATCATTAACAGTCCAAGTAAAATATTTGGCATGTCATATACTTGGAGGTCATGAATCAAAATCACACCAAGAGTGCATCAAGAAAATGTTCCATAGAGCAAAGTAGCTAAAACAAATCGCCAATTGACCTCAACTAATGAAATAAAAGTTATTGCCTAAAGTTTTAATCTCCTTTCTCCAGGCTACATCACCTCATCAGTGTCCATCATGGTTTGGAATTTCTTTAGGGCATTCTCAGCAAGGGATCGAGCATGGCAGTATAATGCAAATGCTTCTGTTCGTTTTCCAGCTGAGCTGTATGATTTTGCCAAGTAGAAGCACCTGCGAATATTTTCAGAGTTATAAGATTAAAAATCCTAAATATAAAAGAATAGATTGGTTGGTTTTTAAAGATCCAGCTTCTAATGTTTAATCTCCATAAGCAGAAATGTAAGTGTTGATGTGCATTGCAAAGGGTATGCTTAGGCAAAGAACAGAAGAAAGATCACAGGAAGGGCAAAGGATGTTAAAAGTTGATGAGCATGAAAGGATGTACTATCTAGTCATCAACTGATTTCTTGAACAATGCTTATAACAACCCCAAATATAAAAGGTATCATCCAAACATTCAATCAATCAAGAACCATCAATTGGAAAAACTGTAATTGAAGCAGCACCAAAAAAAAAAAAAAAAACCCAATCTAATAATTCGTATAAATTTCAGATTCCAACCTTTGTGCTCGGAAAGCCATACTATGAAGAACACAGTCTTCAGAAAATGCAACTTCTTCAGGTTTTTGGTCTCTTCCAGAACTAACTAAATCAGAAAGATCACCTGTATTCTGTCAAACATAACATTGACATAAGCATAAAAAGCCAGCTATTTAACTGAGGTAGTGGCATGTGTTGTACTTAGCAGTGGTTGAAATCAATCCTCTAAAAAGAAAATACATGCAGGTAACACATACATAAGGAAATAATGCTGACCTGTAATAAAAGATCATACAAGCGAACAAGCTCTTCTGGCTTGGTAACTTTCTCATTTTTGTCATCTCGGTGCCTAGCAAGTTTACTCTTGGCAATGCTAACCAACAACTGGTTACGCTCAATGGTCCGCTGTCCTAGTACAGCACCAACAGCTTTATCAAGCCCATTTAAGTCATCTTTGACACTGTCGGCATTACCAGCACTGGCCTAAAAAAGTGTAAGAAAAATCAAGTACGAAGGATTAGAACAAAAAATAATCAACACAACTAAGGATATGAAAATATTTATAAGAAAAAAAAAAGTTATGATAGTAAAAGCAGGAAAAAAGAAGGAAATAATTAACATAATTTGGTTGAACTTCCATACCAAGTCACTGCGAATGAAGCTCCTAGCCTCTTGATATGCAGTATAAATTTTGTCAAAGACTGCTAATTTTTTCTCAACTGGGAGTGAATCTGCTGCAGGACCATGCAAATCCTTCTCCAATTCTTGTGCTGAAATGATCACCATAAAGGAAAAATAGTTTCAGGCTCTGTTAGAAGCATAAAGATAAATTGAGGGGGGAAATGGCCAACAAATTATGTCAGCCTCCTAATAAATATCACTAAATATGCAACATGAAGAACAAAGAGAATCATTTTCAGTAAGGGAATTGATGAAATCTAATTATGGAAACATAGATACCGATTTCTCAATGAAGTTTAGAAAAATTATAATCGTCAAAAGTAAAACAATGCATCTCACCCACAGAGAAAAAACCATTTCGCATATATTGCCATCACCTGCATTGAATCATACTTTTCCATTTAAAGATGCACATGAACAGAATTTATCAAGAATCAGTCCATGAAATTTGGAGAGGAGATTCATAAAAAAGAATCTGGAGAAATAGCATAATGACCATCCATGTAATTGTTCAAGAACTGCTGAACGAGAAGATTTCATACCAGGCATGGATGTTTACTAAATAAGCAAACCCAGCAGGTGATTACACACCTACAAGTATAGTACTCCATAATAATATTCCCACCTAAATCTTCACTCAAAGAAATCAAATGCCAACCTTTTAAAATGGAAACCCGAGTTTTTGCATTCGAAATTGGAAATCTGTGACCAAGCCAGTGAAACTCTGTCAGCGATGCAGCCTGTTGAGATCTCGCTTCAGCCATTGCAGCCTACAAAACAAGGCAGAATATTCTTAAATGCAAGAATGAAAATGACAAAATAAACAACCATAATATATTCCTCAAATCAAACTACAGAATAGACAAAAGATGATTTTACAAATTCAATAACCAGTGGCTAACATGATGCCCTAGACAGAATTCAATGCAGAGAGAATCACTCGCATGTATAAAAAAGGCTAGAGTGGAACTGGTCTAACATGAACATTCTGCTTACACTGCTTCAAGTGCGCAAAATCATTTTTATAATCAGAAAGAAAGCTTCATCAACTATGACACTGTTATTGCCAGAATTTAATTTTTCAAATGATAAGGCAACAGAATAAAAACAGGCAATTACTGAAGATACTGAAAGTAGGAGACACGAAAAGAAGCAGGTCATGCACAAATTCTGATAAAAGACCATACTCACCTCCAATTTTGCTTTGAAAAGGTCTAGGGCAGGACCTTCCATCTCACCAATTTGCAAGAGTTCAGAAGTTTTCAGATTTGACTCGCCGATTTTGTGTCGGCAGTATCTAACACTAGGTTCCAGCTCCTCAACACGCTCACGGCACAAAACTTGATTCTCTAAGTCTCCATATTTCCCAAGTTCCTCATATACAGCTCTACACAACATATCAAGCTAGTCAAACACAATATTCAGTAATACAGGCCAAAAACTTATTTATCAAGTACTAAATAAATCTTTTTATACTTGGAATTATTTGATGAGAGGATTTTGGTCTGAGAAAGTGATACTCGAAATCAAAATGTTGGCCTTCTTTGAGAGCGTCAATGTTTTAAGGGGACAGTGTAATTATTGCATCAACAATTACAAATTTAATAGTGATGTTTCAAATATTAACCCTGTTGCTTTACTTTGATATAAAAAAAAAGTATGATGGACAATTTAGCAAACTGATGTAAACTTAATGTTAACTATTTGAAGTGGATAATCACTATGGGATAGATGAAAGCAAAGAGTAAGGACATGGCATAATGGAGAGAGTAAAATTCTCAGGCTAATAAACTCAAGTACATAGAATTGTTTCTTTGGAAAATAGCCACCATACACAAAACCACATCCCTTCAAGTAACAGCTCAGGAAGTACATGGGCAGGCAAATGGCCCCTTTTTTCAAAAAGCTTGTTGACAAAGAGAAACACTGTTCCAAAGTAGAAGCAGTAGCGGTAATGATCAAATATAATAGAGACAAGAGTAACCTGGCACTGATGAAATTCTTCAATGCAGTGTCCCAATTCTGATCTTGTTCAAACAACAAAAGCCCATTCATGCATGATGCGTAGGCCTATAAAATGGACATAAAAAAAGCATTGTTAATTGAGAATGAATGAGCTATCTCAACATGAACTAAACTATAGGAATGCTCCTCAACATGCAGTACATATTGAGCAGCTATTAGCGAAACACAGAATCCAAAACAACTTGGTGCTGTTAAGTGATAAAAAAAAAAAGATCAAAACATCGAAAGGTAAAAAAATATGATAGATGACAGAACATACATATAGACTCCAGTTTTGCACTTGTGATTACATGCATGCTTTTGCATTCTCTCGAAAAAAGATGTTCTTAAGACAGAACTGGAGAGCAATTGCTGTGGTCATGCTCACCACCACTAAAAAAAAATCTTGATGGGGAAGTTCATCCTATTCTATGTGCAGGAATTATCCACAGAAATTCTTGCTGATGCAATCATTATACTAGACACAATTTGCACAAACTTTTCTTTGAATAGTCATAAGGAGATACCAAAGCAATATGACTTGAGAGAACTAAAAACATGGACACACCTCCGCTTCTAAAGATGTTCTGGAATCTCCCTTGGCAGCGCATAATCTTGAGAATAAATCAGCCCATTTCACTGCCTTCCTCAGTCTCCCAATCAAATAAATACGTTGCTTAGCATTTGGGCCATCTAGAAGCTGTCGTTTTTCCATGGCATGGCTCCATGCTCTCTCCGCTGTATAAAGAACCAGATGCAGATACCTATTCTTCTTCAAACAAGAAACATTATAATCTTCATAGACAGTGAAACATTATAATCTTCATAGATTTAATCTGTCATGGATATCATATTTGTTTCAAAATATCCAGTTCTTACTTCTAAAGCAAAACGACCTAACGGATTTCAACTCATGAAAATACACAGCTATGAAAAATAATAACAAAGCTGACTGGTATGAACAAACATCACAAGCATATGGAGAAACAAGAAACAACAAGAAAATCAACCAAAAACAAAATTATACAAATTCTAAAACAAAAGGTGCACTAAACAAAAGCTGTAATCAACAAGGCATACCTCACTTCAGTAACAGTTGATTCATTCATAGCTCTACGCGTATATTTACCGCGACCATGAGTAAACTTCAATGATTTGTATAACCTCCTTAACCGCGCAGTACAATACCTCCTACACTTCCAACAAAATCCAACCATTTACACGTCCAAATCAAAATTCCTTAACTAACAACCAACAAAATCCAATAAACTAAAGTCACATACCGATAACGCGCATAATCCCCGTGCCTCAATCCATGCTGCATTTGCGCAGATTTCAGTAATTGCAACACTAATTAACAAAATACCTCAATTATCAAAATAATAAAATTAATAATTTCACTCAATTTAAGTATTCAGTTATTTTTTGTTTAAACTGAAATAAATAAAAAATGAGATTGCAAATTCATTCGATAATAATGACAACCATTGATTGAGTATCTCGGATTGATCTGATCAGAATTGTTCGGTTTTGGACCCTCGATTTCCATTGCGGCAACCTCGTTTTCTTTCACCATGATTCCTTCAAACAAACAAAAGAACAATAATCGAGGAAATAAAAAAGTAATTGGATCTGGATATTAGAGGTTGAATTTAAATAAAAAGGGAGTGCTGGTAGGGTGATGGAAGGGGGTTTTACGTGGTGGTGGTTGCGGCCCCGCCTGGTTTTTAGCGTGCGCACTGTTTTTTAAGCAGGAAAAAAAAGCAAAAAGCAAGAATAAACAAAAGGATAAGAAAAATTCAAGGACCAAAACGAAAACGAAAAGAAATAAAACAAGAAAATAATGAGACTGAAAAGGAGCTTTTATTAAGAGATGAAGGACTAAGAAAAATCAGTTACCCCTTTTCCCAAGCTAACTCACCCCACGCTGCATTACCAGTGCCTTATATTTCATTTCTCTGATTTCTGTCCCAAACCTAACTAGCGTTATGTAGCAGGTAAAGTCGTTCCTTTTCTGTTTTTAATCATGTTATTTGAATCAATATACTGATCTTCCATGAATTAATTTTTTGTAAGGACGGTGAGGATGCGTTTACACGTAGAGACGGTGGAAGATCTCCCAATGGGAGACGATGCCAGTGGTAGCAAAGCATTGGAGAGTTGAAAAAATGAGTGATGAAACGCAAAAGGGGTTTGATTTTAATAAATTCTTTATAAAAATAAATACATACATCAAAACATTAATTGAGGAGTGTAGCTCAATTGGTAAATTATAAATTTATTTTTAAAAAAATTTAGTTCAAGTTTTATAAATTTTAAGACTATTAAAAATTTATATAGTCGTTAATTTTAAAATTAATAAAATTAGTCAAGAAATACACAAATTAACCCCGAATATCCATATTAAAAAATAAAAAACAAACCAATCAACCTCCATTCTCAACAATGAGCTTTTGATTTTTTATTTTAATTTATCAACAAGAATGCCCAAGTTTGATCTCAAGCTCTCCATGTGAGATTCCAAAGCCTTTGATAAAATATGTAATTATGAAACCATCATCCATGAAATTGAGATACATACAAACAATAATTAAATAACATGTAAAAAACTTATTTAATTAAATTTTATATAAAAATTAAATTGTAAAATATAAAAGGATATAATCTAATATAAACAAAGTTTGAGCAATTCAAAATAAAAAATAACATGATTA
>Ga0325404_1003457_pt1 | contig 16816 bp, 11 predicted proteins | sample PopdelMetagenome_18_FD_205664 | JGI IMG/M metagenome (GOLD analysis project Ga0325404, IMG submission 205664) | Populus deltoides microbial communities from Bellville, Georgia, United States - Xylem-Control-R1 | ecosystem: Host-associated > Plants > Phyllosphere > Stem > Wood/Secondary xylem... | reverse complement strand
CCGATGAAGAGGAGTTATAGCTTGTAGGGGGAAGTCTAATGCTCGCCGGTTATGGTGATTTCAAAAAAAAAAAAAAAAAAAAAACAGTGAATTAGATGGCGGCACCATGGAAGAAAATAGGTTTATGTTTTCTTTATTTTTTTTTCTTAGTTTTCATCTAGGTATTTTTTTAAATATATTTCCTCGGTACTTTTTGTAATGTCTCCTCTAGAGTTTCTTGTAATGGCCTCCCCTTGTGCACATGCACTAAAATTTATATTTATAGTGCAAGAGTCTCATTACATATAAAAAATAAAATTTCAATCAAACTCATTTTTTTAATTTTTTTTAATTTGATAAAGAATCAAATTTGAAAACGGATAACTATCATTATCTTGATGATAAGGAGAGAATGACAAAAGCACATTGTAGTCTCTAGTTTCCCCACAAGTTGACAAATTACACTTTTCATCAAAATAAATCCCTGATATTTTAATTTTAAATTTTAATCCCTGTAAGATTAAATTAAAAGCCAACATGCCAAAATTAGGTTATAACAATCATAATGAAATATAAATTGAAGAATGGCTTTCAGATTATGAATTTTAGCATTGTTCGATCAGATTTCACTATGCCACCGGCTGTCGAAGTGCCATTGTCAAAGATTGACATAGTTTTACCTTTCAAAGATGTTTACTAGTATTTTTTGAACATTAGACATATTATCTCAACTCTATCAGATTCTATACAACCACCATTTCTTAGGTGGTACAATACAAATGAGAATTGTGAATATCATGATGAAATCCTCAACCACTCAATTGAGGATTACAAGAATTTTAAGTATCAAGTCCAGAGATTGGTGAGTAAGGGATAAGTTGAGTTTATAAAGGGTAATGATACCTATCACATTGTCACCAAACCATCCTTAATATAACAAGTGAATGAAAAATACTAACGGAACATATATGTCGACGAGGAAGTTGACCTAAAAAGGATGTTGCATTGTCAATCTTTTGTTATAGAAATTTGTTATTTTTGTCTTTAAGCATGTTCTCTATGTGTGCTTAGATCGCATCACACCTTTTTAATGAAATATGCTTTTTGTTTATCTCTTTATTGTTTTGAAATTATGAGATAATTTTGTGAAAGTAATAACTTGATATATTATTGTTATCAATATTTGGATAAATATAATGGCAGAAATGGTTGAACCTCAAGGTGTGTCATGCAAGATGTTAAGAGGCAATCCCCCACCTTTTTGAAATTCATAAGAATGAGCCTTATAACTAATTTCATAGTTCTGTTTAAAACATTGTGACCCAATCAGTTTTTGTAAAAAAACCTCTTTGCCAAAATAATCTTGAAAAATTGAGTTTGCCTTTATATTTCAAAAATAATTATATATTTGCTTAAAACCAAATTAGACACCTTTTTTATAAGATGGAAAACAAATCAAGCAAGCAATTCCCATTCTTAAAGGTGACCAAGCAAACTTGAACCCAAGACATGAAAAAAATGAAAACTGAGTAAAAACTCACATCTCATGTCTATTTAGTCATATTTTAGTTATATGCATAATCGCATGTAGTTGGATTCACTAGTTATTTATTCATAGAAACATAGTCTTATGTAAAAGTCCTAAACTATTATACTGGACAAAAACAAAATTTATTAGTTCCAACCATTTGTGCTTGAAATGATGAAATATCATCTTTATTATCCATTTGCATTCTAAAAATATATTCCTTGTGGTTTCTATTTAAGCATGAATAAGTTTTTTTTTCATAAAAACATTAACTAGGATCATACCCCATATTGAAGGTAAATAAAAATTATAAAAATCAAAGGTCGATATAGACCAGGATTATACTCCATACTAAGAGCAAATCAAAATTACAAAAATTAAATGTCAATCTTGATTAGGATCACACCTCATACTGGGGGGGCAAACAAGAATTCAAAGATCAAAAAGCAAGAAAGCTTGAAAAACTCAAAATGTTGGGAGGCATGCCCAAATAAAAAAAAAACAAAAATGATCAAGTCAAGGTCAAAATAAAATAAGAATACCCCACCAAAGCAATAAAAAAAACTATTTTTAAAACGCAAGACATTGATTTGATCTATGAATAACCAAACTTTTAACTAACACTTCTTTCTTGGCTTTTACCTTGTCAATCATCAACAAAATACTAGTAAAATCACATCTTATCAATGAAAGACATGTCTTGAGGCCTCGACCAAAGAAATACTTTTAAATTTACATCTCAGTGATTTCAAACCAACCACAAGACATATAAAGGCATTAATTAAAATTTGTGAAATGATCCTAAAACAAGAAAAATTATTTTCTTAAAAAATATTCATTAACTAATTTTGCAAAGTTTTTGACAAAAACAATTATGCATGTATTCATGGTCTCTAGAAACACAAACACTTATGGGTTAGTTAGAAGAAGATTATTGCAATAACAATAGTCAAATGATGAATCAGTAAAATCCATCAAAGCCATGAAAGGCAATTGACAATGACAATTGCCTTTTAATGATAGTCAGAAGAATGAGTATATCTAGATAAGTCGAGGGCAATATTGCTTTAAAAACATTTTATGATAGTGGATGACTTGGTGAACTCCATCAATAAGAGTAACACCACACTTGGGGAGCACCTTCATGACTAAGAGTTAGTGTACCATTTGAAAGATGACTATGATACATGATAAAGATGTCATCAGATGAGTGCATTTTGATTAATGCTGAAATGACACACAAAATCAGATCAACTAAGAGGAATTTAAAATGGTCATCGATAAAAAATGATTTGATAAACTTTCTAAAAAAGTGAGGGTAATAGAGCACTTCGTCTCCATCAAAATAAATAATGAGTGAACAATAGTGCAAAACTACCATAACTAGAGGGCATCATCAAACTAAGGGGCAGCATTATGGCTGAGAGAGTTTATCACTTTCCAAGGAATGATCAACTCAGCAGAGCTTTATATCTGTTGTATAAAGTCTAGCCTACATGATAAAGAAGAAATTAGACATATTAATCACATGAGCAAAATCTAAAGGGGCTGAAGAGTTAAATGACCAAGAAAACTTTTATCATAAATTATAAACCTCATCATTTAAGCAATAGAAAAATGATTAAGAAATAGGAGGTATATTTCAATCCTAAATCACTACATAATGTTCTTGTAGAAATTTTCCAGGAAAAATCCTTAATAAATTTCAACAAGGCTACAATGAATCAAAGAAGTTATCCTATCAAAGAAACTTTAACCTTGTCATTAGGAATCTCCAGTTCAACACTGCAATCCAATTTAACTTTGTTATTAGAAATCTCTAAATTTAACCTTGTCATCAAGAATATCTAATTTTAACTTTGTTATCAAGAATTCTCAACTTCAACCCTGCCATCAAAAAGTTCAACCTTATCATTAGGAAAGGAAAATTTAACCCTACAATCAGGAAGTTCAACACTATCATTAGGAAGGACATGTGTCAACCCTGCAATCAGGAAGTGCCAAAGAAAATCAACCTTGCAATCAAGAAGTCCAACTCTATCATTAGGAAAGCAAAATTTAACCTTGTAATTAGGAAGTCCAACTTTGTCATTAGGAATGACATGATTCAACCCTACAATAAAGAAGCCCAAAAAAAATAAAATCAACCCTGCAATTAGGAGGTTCAACCTTGTCATTATGAAGGAAATGTGTTAACCCTTTACTCAAGAACATAAAAAAAATCAAACCGACAATCAGGAAGGGAATAAAAATCAGCCCTGCAATCAAGAACCGCCAAAGAAAATTAACCCTACAATTCCCTATTATAAAAAAGGACAGGTGTTAACACTTCAATAAAAAAAACAACTAAATAAAATCAACCATGTTATTGGGAGTCCAACCCAACCATTAGAAAAGGAAAATTCAACCCTAAAATCAGGAAGTCCAACCTTGCTATAAAAAAAGACAAGTGTCAATCCTACCATTAGGAAGTGCTAAGAAAATAAACCATCACGAGCAGGTCACCCAATCACAAATTATTTATGGAAAAATCCTATATATTTTTTCACAACGGACAGGTCGCTCGAATACCAATACCATTTTTGAAAACAAAGAGGAAACTCTTGGTTTTAAAAATAATTAGGTTTTGAAAAATCTACAAGGATAAGCACCTCTTGATTTGTTAATATCAAAACCCAAGGGAGTTTTCTCCCAACATAAAAAGACTTTTAACATATTTTTTTTATAAACTTACTTTCTAAAGTCCCTTATAATAATTTATACAATATGTATTGTATAAGAGTGGCAACTGTAATAACCTAGTTTTTTACTCTCTTTTTCAAAACTTTTCCAAAAGAAATATAAAAAATACCAAAATTCTTAAAAAATACATTTTCAACGAGATTTGGCCAATTTTCGATCATTTTTTAATTTTCAACCATTTCTCTTATTGTTCTCGTGTTGATAGATTTTTCAAAAAAAAAAAAAAACAAGAAGGAAAAACAAAAAGAGAAGACAAAAATCAATCAAACAAAAATGATTTTTTTAGTGATTAAAATATAATTAATAAAAATAAGGACCAATTTTAGAAAAAGTTTTGAATTGCACAATGTTATTTTAAAAGCGAGGGATTTAAAAAAAAAAGCAAGAAGATTGTAGAAGTTTTTAGAGAAATCAAGAAAATATTAGATGATTGTGGAAGATTTTAGAGATTAAATGTGAAAAGATATTTTTGAGTAGTATAAATAAGTGGTTATACACACATAAAAAAAAATTAATTAGAACATTAAAATAAAAAAGCTCCGCGCAAGAAACACTCTTCCTTGTCCTTCCTCACACACACCAACACCCTATACACACTAGAAACACTATTCATTGTCCTTCCCCACACATATCAACACCTTATACGCAACAAAATACTCTTTAAAAAAAGAGTATCAAAACCTCATGACCTTACTCTTCTAAAGAAGAGGTACACACACTAGAAGGTTCATTTAAAGATTTGGATGATGTTTAAAGTGTGTTTTAATTACTACAATTTGTAAAAATATGATTGGAGGGTGTGTGAGTAAAATAGTGAAAAAAAAAAGAATGTGTGGGTGTCTTTGTTTTTTATTTTTTTTCTTTTAGCTTATTCACGTGTTAAAGAAGATTGAAAAAAAATTAATTAGCCAAATGTTTTAATTGTATATGGCCAGGTTTTTCAAAAAAAAAAATATATTTGCTTTTTTAAGAAAAATACAAAAGAGAAAATATATTGTATAATTTAGCATAAAAAACTAATTTATTTATCCAAATACTAAAGATCAGTCAAGGTTTCTAATAATAAAAATACTATGTGGTAATTTTAAATTTTTTTAATTGATAAAAAAAATTATTTGTTTTTTCTACTCATTTTAAAAAATTTTATATAAGAGGATAATCGCTGCGATGCTGTATATAAATTATAAATTAAATTAAATTAAATTAATTAAAATTACAAGGATGCCTAAAGAGATAAGAAATTGCAAGGAAGTCATACAAAGAGACAGGAATGAGAAAGAGCGTGTTCCAATTAAATAAAAGGGCACTTTCGGTGTTTTAACCACGCAGACTTTTAGGAAAAAATTCACGGCAATACTGGTAAAGACACTAACTAATCAATTAATGTAATAAAAATAGATGAGAAAGAAATGCAAAGGATTTACTATTTTTCCAACTAACTTCTTTTTGCGCAACCGTTTGGTTAAGATTACTAATTATGTTTCCGAGTAAAATAATAGTTGACAATTGATGAAATTATTAGTATTAAAACATCAATAGTTTTTCTAATCCTATATTAATGTACCAAATTAACACGAGGGTTGGTAGATTATTTGTATTAAAACTGCAATCAAATAATAAAATAAATATTAGATGCTAGTAGTTTACTTTCTAAAAATCACCAGCTTGAGTGTTATAAATTTTAAGGTTATTGGAAGCTTACAAGGTCATTAACTTCAAGATCCGAGGAATTAAATGAAGTGCCTACAAATTAACCCGGATATCCATATTAATAAAAAAAAATATTCGATGTGAATCAAATATTTTCATAGTTTTATAATGTGAAAAATCATGCTATAAGGCATTCGTGCGATAGGCTTGTGAGATGTCCTGAGGGTTGACAAGCTCTTTATATTTAGAGCTGTAAATATTTTTTTAAAAATAAACGTTAGATGTCCATTAAATATTTTTATAGTTTTAGATGTCATTTATGTGGCGTGCTTATTGAGAGAATGCTCAGTATTAATCAGTGTAATTTTCTATTAAATGTCATTTATTTTAGAAAATTAATTTAGATGTTGATTGATGCACTAAGTGTTAGTAAATGTAATTGATGAAACAAAATTCAAGTTCGATACATTGAATGGAAAGATGAGTTTCCTTTAGAATGAATATCTATGTTGATTTTAGTATTTCAACTATTAAAATTATTACAATATGTAGTTTTCATTCTTTTTAGAAAAAAGAAATTAATGGGATTCGAGGGATAAAACTTATATATAAACAATACTTTGCTGCTATATAAAAAATTTTTTGGTAATAAAATAGTAAAACTTAGGCATAGTTTGTAATTGCATCTCAAACAGTGTTTTATAAATATTTAAAATTATTTATATTTTTAAATCGTTTTAATATGTTAATATAAAAAATTATATTTTTTTAATACGTATTCAAATCAAAAACACTTTATAAAATAAATGACGGATATCACAGAATCAAACATCTCTTTAATAATATATTAAAAAACTATTAGTGCATGCCATTTTTTTTTTTAACTTTTTAAACTGGAATAATCAATCAATTAGTTTTATTAATATAGGACCGATAATTAACTCAAAACATAACCTCTAACCTCCTCCAAACTGTCAAAATCACCCCCAGCTTCTTCCAAGCAATTTCTGCAATCTCTGTAAAACATGGACACTAATATTTTGCTCAAAATCTGAAATTCAAACTGGAAACCTGCAGTCCATAGTGTTTACTGTAGAGATGTTCACTTGACATTCATTATTAAAATTAAAATTAAAACTAAAACACTAAACCTCATCAGTATTTTATCGTAAAGGAAGACACATTGCAACGTGGAATGCTACAATATAATAATATTTTATTCATTCATTACACAAAACAAATGCTCTATATACAGGGTAAGATGATTTTTTTCAGGGGATTTATTTAATTTTATGAAATTAATCAGGGGCATCATCGTCTATCAACTTTTTCTTTACAGTTAAATATCATAAATACCCTTAAAAATAAAAATAAAAATAAAAAGTAAATGATAATACGTGCTTTTGTGTCATTTTATTTTTTTAAAAGAAAAAAATTATTTTATTTCGCTTCAAGTAAAAAAAACAAAAGAGGAGTTAAGGGATGTTTTGGTATTTTCCTCATGATTTCTCTGTTATAATCTATTTGAATTAGGAGCAAATCAATCTTTTAATAAATAAAATAAAAATAAAAAGATAAATTAACTGGCACGTGCGACGTCTTCCGACGACCAAAAAAGTTCAATTATTGTGTCTTTTGAAGTGTCTAGTGGCAGCACAACGAATGGGGTTGTGCTTGTAATGCAATTTATGGTTGTTCTGCGGCGATGTGATTTTTTTCTCCCTCTTCTTTTCTTTTTCCTCTCCTTGAAATCAGCGTTGGGTCAGCCAAAATTCAAAGTTGTCCTCCTATATATTTTTATTTCAATTGTGGTCCTTTTTTTATTGTTTTCTTTTTAATTTCATCTCTTTCCATTTAGTTTTATTTAATTTTTATATCAAATATGGTACTCATTCTTTTGATTGTTGTTTTTTTTTTTTCAATTTTGTCCCTCAACATTTTATTTCATTTATTTATTCTTAATTGTGGTCTTCATTCTTTTAATTATTCATTTTTAATCTTTTTCTTAACTTTTTTTTTTAAATTTTATCACCCAATATGTTATTGTATTTATTTATTATAAGTTTTGTTCTTATTATTTTAATTGCTCTTTTTTTATCCTTATCTTATTTTAAAAATACATTCTCTCGATATTTTATTTTATTTTTAATTCAATTTTGATCCTCATTCTTTAAATTTTTTTTTTATATATATCATTTTCTTAATTTATAGGTTATCCCGGTTTGCGGGTGAGTCAAAGTTAACCCAGGTAGTTTTGGATTTTTTTAATGTTTTTTTAATTTATTTTTTTAATTTCATCCTTTAACATTAGAGTATTAGATTTTGAGCTTTCTGATTTTTTTATGTTTTTTCTTTCTACGAGGTTATCCTGAGTTGCGGGTTAATCAAATTAACCCAAGGTGACTCGGTTTTTTTCAATGTTTTTTATTTATTTATTTAACTTCGATCCTTTTCCTTGCTCGTTTTTTTAAAAAATTTAATCCTGATCTCATGTCGCATGTGATAGGTTAGTAGAGTAAACCCGAGTTGACTCATGTTTTTTTCTTTGAAGTCTTTTTTTTTAAATTGATTTTTTTTTAATTTCATCTTTTAAGGTTAGGTTTTTGAACCTTGAGCTTTGTTATTTATTCTATAAAATATCTCGATCTAATACCTCATGTATTTATTAAATTAACCCGAGTTATCATCCCATCACATAAATATCTTTTTTTATATTAAAAAACTTTAACTTTACCCGCGGTGCATAGCAGACAGAAAAAAATCTATTTTGTATCCAAAACCTAGACATCCTTTTCACCCTTGCATCTTTTACTTTGAAAGCATCGCTGTTAACAATGCGAGGCCTAATTTTCTTCCCTCACTTCAGATGTCATGTTGAATTTGTCCACTCCAAAAATCCAAGTTTTTGTCTGACTTCTTGTTCTTGATAACAAGTGCAAGTCCCACATTATTTACTTTTTTGGATTAGTATTGAAGCAAGGGTTGTATTGGTAAGCACAAGTGTTTTTTTCTTTCATCAAGTAATTAATATTATCGGAAGGATAGCCCTAATGTAAAAATAGCTCCCAATTTTCCTCTTCTTAGCTGCTCTGATTTTTTTTCCCCCTTCAACTCATCAGACCCTCGATTCTGAATCATGTTTATCTTAAGCAAAGGCAATACCAGCAGCAACATGGGTACACCATCATTCCATGAACTTAAGAAGCAAGCTTCTTTCTTCTTCAAGGAAAAGATTAAGAGTGCCAGACTAGCTCTCACTGATGTCACACCGGCAGAACTGTAAGGCTCATGTTAGTTATTTTATAGATTGAACTTTTAAACAGCTAGTAGTCTAGTAGTGATTTATCTCAACAAGGGTTTGATATGACATAGCATGTATGTCTTTTTGATCTGGGTTATATGCGTTTCCTGGTGGTGCTTCAATAATATTTGGAAGGTTGACTGGAGAAGTTACAAGTGGGAATCCATGGGCACCAGACAACCCTACCCTTGGATCCATTTCAAGGGCTGCTTTTGAAGTCGATGATTTTTGGAGAATTGTGGAGATTCTACACAAGAGGTTTTCATTTCTGGTTTCATGATTTATTTTCCTTCTTGTTATCTCTTTCCTGACTAGGATACTTTTGTATGTTTGAACCTTTCGGCCAAGTCAGATTCTCGAGATTTGAGAGAAAGAACTGGAGGTCCTCTTACAATTCCCTTATTGTACTTGAACACTTGTTGACTCATGGACCAGAGAGTGTGGCAGGGGAGTTTCAGATTGACCAAGATGTTATTAGGGAGATGGAAAGCTTTCAGTGTATAGATGAAAAAGGGTCTGTGATTCTATTTATGCTTGTATTCATATTTATCTTCTTCTCATGGACTTGACATGTATATATGAGCTACCAGCATTTTTTTTTTTGTCTTTGTCGTCACTAGTAACAAAAAATATGTGCAGATTCAACTGGGGTCTCGCTGTTCGAAAGAAATCAGAGAGTATCTTGAAGCTGCTTGAAGAAGGACCTCTTCTTAAAGAAGAGAGAGAGCGAGCTAGAAAGGTGACTAGAGAGATTCGGGGATTTGGGAGCTTATGCCACAGGTTTTCATCAGCGCAAGGCATTCTACAGGAATCATCTAACGGAACATTTGCAAGAAGTAATTCTCAGTTCAACGATTCCTGGGAAAATCAATTCTCATCCCCGAAAGAAGAAATTTTGATCCAAACAGTGCAACACAAGGACACAAATTCCGAGTCTGCCAAGAAAAGGGCGAATCTGGATTCTTGGGAAAGTACCGTCAACGTTTGCCAAATGCCCGAGAAACCTGGAACAAGTCTCAAAGAAAACTTGGTTCCTAAGAAGGAAGAATTACATCGATGGAACGGCACAGGAGAGGGAAATCCCCTTTTGGTTGGCAGGAGAGATGAACCAGGGATTATAGAGGAAAACCACCCCTTTAGTGACGCCGAGAACCAAACCACTGCTTCCCTCCTTTGAGCAAGAGATGAAATCCTGCAAGGATTTTAGGATTTCAATCTAGTAGACATTGCGTCTGCAAATTTCTTTGTGCATTAGTCAGTGGCCAAGGTTTGTTCCTGTTATACGTGTTGCCGGTTGTACAATTCTGTAACCCACGGAAAACACAGCGAGCATTGAATTTCTATTATGCTAATATATACTGAGATAAGAAGTGTGTCTTTAGCATTTTGTGAACGCTTATGAACGGTTTTGCTTTTGATCAAGACTTGATACTTGTTAGAGATGTATTAATTTTAACAGTCTCCTAGCACAATGGCTAGTGTTTGCCTCAAAAAGACTAGCATTTCTAGTTAGAAGCTTCAAATTTCTCAGACATCCATACATATCCATCTCGAATGACACATGGTTTTCAGGTTTCATTCACTTGGCTGAAACAATTTTGTACAAATAATCGAACAGCCGAATTTAACTCAACCAATGCAGCATCTAAAACACTAACCGCTATGTTTCATGCAGCTATTTCTATCATCTATACACGGTGAAGCAAGGATAGCCTAGAATGCAATCTATACAAACATGATTAACACGCAATATAACTGAATGCATGGGATTCTAATATTTACAAAGCCAGTCTTGAATGGCAAGACGCAATGCATGGTTGGGAGTGAGATGCAAGTGATCTAATCTCAGATTGGTCATTGGAGATGTTTCACGGCCATTTGCCAGCCATCCACGCAAGGCTTCTCCTTCATACGTGAACCCATCAGCTGCCACCTGAGGGTCGTGCATTATTTCCTGAAAGAAAACCATTTGATATGTAAGACAAATTGAGCAAAATACCCTGCTCTGTGGTAATCAGAATGCTTGCTAAAAACTGCACTTTGCAGTACTGATTTTTCAACTTCAAAATGACAAGGAGCTTGTATGCGCTGATTAAACCAAGCCACTGCATGTGAATATCTAGAAAATGAAATAATTGCTGGAAAAAGAATATGGGGAAGGGGGAGAAAGGGTGTGTCTCTGTAGTGTAAAACGTGGTCTACAATCATGTTATTCTCAGTTTCATTATAAATGCGTGCCATCTTACCTGAAGAATAGGGCACAAGAAGAAAGATGGCACCGGTCTCTCCTCTGAAACATGCAGATGTTCCAATTCCCTTACCAGTGTAGGTGTTAGGTCTGGTCTACCCCTACTGCTCAATTCACAGAACTGCAAGGCCAAATCCACCAATCGCCTTGCCACAATCATTGGCCATTCAGCTGATGGATCCAAAATCGAGGCTAATTTCCTTGTTCTACGCACCTCACCTACCAATCCAGCAGGAGGCTTACCGGTGAGTAGCTGTAGAATGATTACTCCAAAGGCATAGATGTCAGACTTCGGTGTCAAGACTCCAATTCTTTGGAACTCTGGATCTGTATATGGAAAGGAACCCTTTGGAATAGTGCTCCAATGAAAACTTGGCTGATAAAGACTATCCTCTGTTACCAACCTGCAAATTCCAAACTCACATATCTTGCAGCTAAGTTCAGAATTTAGCAGGATGTTTTGTGGTTTCAGATCACCATGGACAATCTTTTCAGGTTTGGAAGAGTGCAAGAAGCAAAGGGCACTTGAGATTTCAGCAACAATACGTGTTCGAATCTTCCATGTCAAGGGGGCAATGTTGTTTTTCTGGAAAAGGCGGTCTTGGAGGCTCCCATTGGGCAAGTACTCATACACAAGAGACCATGCTTCTGGACACGCACCAAGCAGAGTCACCAGATGAGGATGCTGTAGTTTGCCAAGAACTTGGACCTGCTTAAATAAATACTAAAGGTTATTTCAGAGATATTGTGTGAGATAAAATGGTGCTGGGAAATTCTAGATTCCAAATCAGATGGTTTAACATGTGTCTCGTTAAATACTGCATATTGTTTGCCGATCATCCCAAACATCAAAGTATGAAGATCATTTCGAATAGTGAATAGTCCAAATAATTGTCAAATACCCACGGACACTCAAGGCATGAGTAAGGCATTGAAAGGATTAGCAGTGATACATCCAAATAACTATATGGGATATCTCTCTCTGCATAGACAGAAAGAGAGAGAGTTACAAAGAGCTCTAACCTCCTTTTGAAACTCTGATTGCCCTTGCATGTTATTTGGATGCAGCCTCTTTATAGCAACAGTTCTACCCAACATTTCACCCTTGTAAACTTGACCACAACCTCCCTGACCAAGCTTGAAGCTCTCAGAGAAGTTGCACGTAGCAGTTTGCAAATCAGACAAAGAAAATTCTGCTAATTCAGGCAACTCTTCAGTGATTCCAAGAAAACCATTGCAGTTTGCAGTTCCTGCTTGCCCAGAGCTTCTCCACCGCTCAAGCCAATGCACAGCTTCCATTTTCTGCCGTCGGATCCTCTGCTCTTCCTGCCGCAGAGACAAAATGGATGTTTGAATGAGTTTTAATTCTCCAGAAGCTTCCTCACACCTGCAATTTTCTTCCTGTGCACGAATGTCCAGAAGAGCAACATTTCTCATGGTTCTCTCTAGCTTTCTAGCTACTTCATCTTTCTCTTTCAATAGCTTTTCTTGATCCTGTATTGTATTATTGAGTGCATCTTCAGCTTCTTTTCTAAGTTTAACTTCATGTACAAGAGCAGATTCATAGATTTTGACCTGATAAGAAGAAAGTAATTAGATTCTCTCCAATGAAGAACCAATACAGCATGTACCAAAGTTAGCCACAGGGAAATGACTACGAGTACCTATTTTTTATTGCAATCAAATGTTACTTAAATCTTCAAATAGCTAGCACACTCCCCTAACTTGGAAGTCCAAATAAACATCTCGGAGAAAAAAAAATGTAGGCACTTTAAGATTTTTCAATGATAGGGCGAGAAAATATATTTGGGAAAACTTGCCAGATTCCATGATGTGAATTTGTATAAAATTACAGCAAGTAATTTGAAAAGGAAAGCTATAGAAACACATTAAAAAAGAACATGAAACATTACTGTCTATTTCTTAAGCAATTTTTCATCTGTTCGCCTGATTAAAAAAAAATCGAAACTTCACAACAAATAAAAGTGAAAAATGTGTGGAGGGCATCCCGAATTTTCTTTGCTTGCTGACTAATTGACCTTATTTCCTTACAATTGATTCAGACCTCTGGTGTGAGGTGCACAAGAATGATGAAGTTTCAACCCAGAAGATTCAGAACATGCTGGGCACAAAGTGAGTTGACCACTAATTTACAGTCTCCTCCAGAGTTTACACTCAGAGGAGTCAGGAAACAGCCACATGATCTACAAACCGAATCTAGAAATGAACCGGGAATGCTGAAGTGTGGTTACCTTGCTGAAAGCTTCCATTGCTTCCAGTTCCAACGTTTTGCACTTCAACAACTCTTCAAATGCTTCATTCCCCAAAGCTTCTGCTTCTAAACTCACTTCTTCAATGTGAGAATATGAGCTTTCTTCCTCCACTTTTGGATCAGAACCTGAAGACACTCTCATTTCAGTGGAAGTGCATCCTGAAGCACAGCTGCTACTTGTTGAACTAAATGAACCCTGGAGAAGATTTGCATTTTCAGAAGCTTCTCTTGTCCATATACATTTCCCTTTGTTGATAAACCATATCTCACAGAACAAGGGGACATGTTTCGCAGCATAGTTTTCTTTGCAGGAGCTCTTTTTGACCTTCATACAACTGTATCAAACCAATAGTATTGAATATAGAAAGGAACATCTAAAGCTCCCAGTAGAGCATAATGCTCCAGCATGTAAAACAGATAGTAAAAGAAAGTTTGTGCCAAGAAATACAAGACTGCTGATGAAATTTGCTACAGAGGCAAGATGATAAGTAAGGTATTACTCTCCTGTTCTGAAGTAACATTCAAAAAAAGAGTGGTCTTTGACAGAGAATGTATATTTTTCTTGAGAGATGATGATGTGTTATAGTTTTACTTTCAAATCTATCGGTGCATGGCTTACAGATTTAACAAACATGAAACTACGCACAAAGACAGTTGTTGCACCGCTAGAATCAACAAAAGTATTTCACGAAAGAAACACTTAATGGAGATCACCGAAATGCTGGAATAAGTGATTGTGATAATACTGGTTGTCTGCTTACTTTTCTTTTACAGCCCCCATAACAAGCTTCCTGACACCATGTCTGTTCACCAATTCTACAATTCCCTTATGAACTTGGTCACTTTCAATTGTAACAATAGTTGCTTCAACCTGCACAATGAACATTTTCCCTGAGATGATTAGCAAAGAAAACAAATTTCTGAAATGAAGAATCATTCAACTAGTTACTCTACATGCAGATTCATAAAAGTATTACAGTTAAATCAAGTTGCTATTAAATTAAGCTTGACAGCAGGGTCAAAGGCAAAGCTGCATTTCTTAACATCAGAAGTAGATCAGGAAGAGTAGTGTCCTCGCTTACAGTTCAGTGACATCAAAATCACTTTCCAGGCAAAATTAAAATATCATTCACCTACATGTACAGAGATCTGATCTGGGAGATAACACACCTTTGCTCTACGACAAATGATCAAGTAATAATCAAAAAGTTTCTTCGTCCGTTCATTCTCCTCCCTTCTAAATGCGGACACTACTTCAGCATTTGCTTGACTAGCTGGAAGCTTCCCCACTACAATAAAAATCTCAAAGATGTGATTATATACTCCTATATAACTGGAAATCAAAGTACATATCTTAGTCGTAAAGCAAATTAAAAAACAAATCCTAACAAAAATTAACAGTAAATTAAAGAATGAAGAAAAGTCTCATCTTGGATCCAAGAAACTTTCTAAAAATAAACCAACAAGTGAAAAACAACAAGATTTGAAAACAAAACAAGAAATAAATTGAATTCAGCAAACATTTCAAGATTCGAGTACAGTACATAGACCAAAAACAAAAAAAGAAAGGAAGCAAGAAAGATAGAGTTTACAGAGAGTAGGTATCAGAGGAGAAGGACGGTGAACGTGAAGTAAACAAATTTGTCTGGTTCCCAGGCTTTCTAAAACCCAGTTGAGCAAGCTCACAGCTTTCTCTATAGAATTCCCTAAAGCCACATAAACTCTTTCGCTGCTACTTTCTTCCGCAATGTCCGGCAACTGAGAGCTCAACATCCCGTTAGGCCCGAAACCGAACCCCACAGAATGGGAATTCGGGTTCGGGTTGCGGTGGGGCGGGTGGGCAGGATTTAGGAGCTCTATTTTGCTGAAGAGGCTAGAGAGAGAGAGAGAGAATTTGGTGTTTCTTCGTGTGAGTCACAGGATTTGGTATGAGAGGGCAAGTCATAAGTGAGATTTTTTTCAGTATCTGTCGGTTTCGCAGAAATGAACGACGGTGGAGACCATTGGAATTTTGTGTTGACTGAATGGAGATGCCAAGCAAAGGGCACGTAACTCGTAAGTAGGAGGAAAGAGACAATGGCAGGATTGACGGAGGTTTTTTTTTTTTTTTTTTATCTTTGTTTAAGAAAGGATCGTACGAGGAGAATCCTCATGGAATGAACGGGAGCGAGCGAGCGAGCGAGCGATCTCGGAGTAAAAAGTCTTACGTTTTGGTCATTGCCATAAACATGTGTAGAACGATGTATTGTAATATAAGAAATATGATTTAATGCAATTGAATCGTCCACTGTATTAGTTTTTCTGGCTGAATAATTATATTGTAATGCAATGAAATTAAAATTAAGGAAAAGTTACTTAGGAATCAAGTCAAGATATATCTGAACCTAGTAACTTTAGATCAACACTAGTTTATACATGTGCCCCATGTTATGGAAGACCCAAAATCTTTGCATGCCTAAAAGCATTCAATCTTCTTAGTTGTTAGTTTGATGCCTTCAAAATTATCTTGAATTTAGCATTCCAAACTCTATCTTTAAATGTTATAGATCTATGAAATATGATGTATTTGTCATTACAAATAAGTGGGTTAATTGACGCAATTTCATTTTAAAATGATTAAGATGTATCAAGATAAATATTGAATTTTAACTTGTAAAGTCTAATGAATATATTTATATACTATATAAAAAAATTAAAATTTAAAAAAATTTAAATGTATCAAATTTTTTAACTAACTAAAAAACTAAAACTTTTGATCTAGTCTTAAAATTAGATTTGAATTTTGCCACAATGTTATCCGTGTCTAGATTCGAATAGGGTGGGGCATTATATCTAGTTAGTTAAGGTTAGATCAAGAAGATATTGTTTTGAATTTTTTTATATTTTTACTTTTCTAGTTCTTTTGAATGTTTTTTAGTTTATATTAGTTTGGCGGCTATTTAATCATTATTGTGTGTTATTTTCATAACAATTTTTATAAGTTATTAAATTTTAGATAGATTAAATTGATTTTCTCTACAATTAAAGGTTCAATCTAAGATGTTAAACAAATTTTCTTTATAGTTTAGAAGTTTAATCAAGAACTTCGAAAACCCT
>Ga0325404_1003455_pt1 | contig 16823 bp, 14 predicted proteins | sample PopdelMetagenome_18_FD_205664 | JGI IMG/M metagenome (GOLD analysis project Ga0325404, IMG submission 205664) | Populus deltoides microbial communities from Bellville, Georgia, United States - Xylem-Control-R1 | ecosystem: Host-associated > Plants > Phyllosphere > Stem > Wood/Secondary xylem... | reverse complement strand
TACAAACTTCAAAATTCTAAATAACTTATTGCAAATAGTTCTGCATATATATTAGTCATTCAACTCTACCATACAGATTTCAAGATTCTAAATAAGTTCGTCCAAATAGTGCTCTATCTATATAATATATAAGTAAATTTTGGAACTTGAAAAGGATGGGGGTGGGGGTGGGGGTGGGGGTGGGGGGTGGGTTACAGAAGCAAGGCTCTGTTCAATAAGTAGATGGTCTATAGCTCCTTTTTCTTTAATTGGTGTTCGATGTGATTTTCAGACTTGGCATGACAACAGGAAATAAAGAATTAACAAATTTTTCATAGAAAGGTTTTTTCAGTTGGCTTGTGAAAGCAATGTTGTGTGCCTGAATTAATTGTAGGCCCTTGTTGGCAACAAGGAGTTGGCTCTTCTGCAATGTCATGGGGGTATGGTGCTTATCTACCCAACAGGAAAGGTTCTTTATCTAGTCTGTGAATATAATTCCTTTTTTGGGTCGGCAACAGAAAGGGGTTTTTATTGAGCTGAAATGACTTTTTCTCAAATCTATATTTTATCATTGTTATTATTTCGATGACACCTTTTTCTCCTAAGCTGGAGGAAAGTTTTAAATTGCCTCCCATCTCTTCCATATGAGCCACTTACAGTTGAAGAGCACACTCTTAGAGTTTGATTTATTGGTTCACGTTGTTTTTTCTTTGCAAAAGAGATACAAACTTGTCTAAATACAATGATTCTCTGTGCAACTTGCAAGTATCCTATAGCATCACCAAAGAGGAAATTTTGGTGCACTTGAATTTTGATGGCATTTGTTTTAACTTAAGAAGAAACTAGCTAAAACTTTTATTGACGCGAACCTCCGATCATATGGTTACGATACCCATATGCAAGAAAGATAAATCTAGAAAAGTCAAAGAATCAGGTTTGATATAAGTGTGACACAAAGATTACTGGAACCAAAACATCAACACTATTGGAATGAATCTCCACCCAAGTCATATCAATTGGCGAACAAGAAGTATAAAGAAGACACTTCAATGTCAGTTTTATCTTGATAAGTCAAATTTGTTTTCTGTTCCAGTAAAGAGAAAAGTTTTGCATCGTGCAAAACATAAGTTTATTCAAAACATCATGGTTTCAAAAGCTAAAAACCTAAGAACAAGCAAAATAATCTTATTTATACTAGGTAAAAACATCCTAAACTAGCTGGAAAAATAATAAAAAAGTTACAAATAGAATATGAAAAAGAATCATAAATCAACTAGAAAACTAATATATATCATTATTGCAAGGCCTTGCTGAAATCAGATTGACTTGAAATCTTAAAATGATACAAAACAGAATCTCTAAAAATGTCTAGTAAAATTTCAATTCAATCTAATGGTTGAACAAGAAATTATGCTTGTTGGGATAGAACTGTACAATAGAAAAAACTAGCCCAAAAATCCTTCTAAGAAAAGGATTTTGGAATATTAAAAGAATCATTGCCACACTTGAAAATTATGTTATTGTCCATTAAAGATCCTTGTACAACTAGAAAAATCCTAAAAATAAGTTGTTAAATATCCTTGCATTATGAGAAAATAATCCTTCAGTCCACAAGTCAAAAAGCAACAAATAAAAAAATATGTATTGTATTTTCTAACCTGTATTGTGATACCTTTTAGAACTCTGATAGACTTAAAATTTTAACCTAATGTAGAATAAGTTTTTCTGGAAAATGTTGGTAAACTTTCAGCCTAGTCCAATGGTAGGATTGAGAGTTATGCTTGATAGCGTAAAATTAGATAGTAGACACAATTACACTAGAATCTGAATTTCTTGTTGAACCCTTTCTTGGATCGTATTATTCCCTCTCTCTTTAAGATGATTCATCCTTGAATTGCTAATAGGTATAATGAATGTTTCATAAGCTTCTAGTTTAAGCCTTTGGAGCTCTTTTCTTCCCAACACTAATAGGGCATTTGTTAGCACAAAAGACATCACTAGAAACTTGTAATGTCCATAACGGGTCTTGAAAGTAGTTTTTTATATCCTGATCCTTAATCCTTAACTGGTGATACCCAGACCTCAAATCTATCTTGGAAAAGACTTTGGCACCATTCAATTGATCAAACAAATCGTCTATCCGTAGAAATGGGTACCTATTTTTCACGGTTACCCTATTCAATTGATGGTAGTCAATGTACAACCAAAGGGTACTATCCTTCTTCTTTATAAATAGTACTGGAACTTCTTAGGGGGAATTGCTAGGTCGAATGAATCTTTTATCCAGTAGTTCTTGTAGTTGAACCTTCAATTCAACCAATTCCACAAGTGTCATCCTATATTGGGATTGTGTTATAGAACTGGTTTATGGGAAAGTGTTAATTAAGACTGCAATCTCTCTGAAGGGAGGCAATCCAGGTAATTCCTCTGGAAACACATCTGAGTATTCCTTATAATAGGAATATTGGCTAGTTTCACACTCTCTTTCTTTGTTTCCTTCACATGGGCTAAGAATACGTGGCATCCCTTCCTAATCAATTTCCCAACCGTCGTGATGAAAGTTAAACAACTTGGAACTACTTTTCTCTCTCCTTTTAATACTACCATTTTCCACCTATACCTTGAATTGTCACCATTTTGGTGAAATAATCCACTTTTGCTCTATATTTACTCAATTAATCTATACCCGGAATCACATCAAAGTCATATAACTCCAAAGGCATTAAATCTACCCTCAATTCTAACCTTTCGATATATAGTTTTACCCCTATAAACATTATCAATATATATGTATTCCCCTAGAGGTGTACTAGCCATTATCCCCACATTTAATTCGCTTGGCAATACATGCAATTTATCTACGATTCGATATGCTATAAAAGAATGACTAGCTCTAGGATTAATTGAAGCATAAACTTGCATTAATTCTAACTATAATGTACATGCCACAATGTCAGGTGCAGCTCCTACATCCTTCTGGGACATGTGGTATACTCTACCACAAATCCTCTCCTCTTGGAATCTAGGTTGACATTGATTAGCACTCATCCCATACTAGGTAGGTTTTACAGGTTGATCAATAGTAACCAACTGCTGCTGACTCTGTATAGCTTCTTATGAGGACAATCTCTCTTTTTATAGCCTGCATCCTCACAGTAAAAACATTCTCTCCCTAAATATTGGTAGTCCCTCCAACGGTGCCCCTTACCTCTACAAATAAAACACCTACCTAGTGTCGTCGAACAATATCTGAGGTGTCTCAAGTTACATCTCCCATACAATGGATACACATGTCCCCTCTACTCAGAAGACCCCCTATATAGCATTGGCTCCCTATTGAGCCAAACCTCCTGAGGATCCCTCATTAGTAATCTTTTTGGAAACTCTAGATTCTCCATCTACAATAAAACTCCCCCTCCTCTAAAATTATCTTGAAAACTGCCCGCTCTTCCCCTTCTTTAAAAGAGGAGACCTGCCAGTAGAGTATACAAAATCTCTCTTCTTGACCCCGGTTATCTAGCCTTGTTCACTCACCGATTTTAGTATGTCCTGAATTACCTTCTTCATCCCATGAGCTGCTTGTTGTAATTCACGGATGGACTGAAATGGCATCGCTATCAACACCATCTTCAACTCCTGTCGAAGCCCGTCTCGAAACCTCTCTACCCGATGGTGCTCTGTAGGGAGAAAAGCAGAAGCAAAGATAGACAAATCATGAAACCTCCTCTCATACTTAAAGATATTTATATCTCTTTGTCGTAAGTCTAGGAACTCTTGATCATTTTCTTTCCTATGCTGTCATGAGTAGTATGTCTCCTCAAACTCCTCCTTGAAGTCTCTCCACATAAATGCCTCTCTAGATCTCCTCTCTCTCATAGTTTCCCACCAGGAATAGGCACTTACAACTAACTATTGGGTCGCACAATCAACTCGAGACTCCTTTAGCATTGGCATCGGAGTCATCACCCTTTCTACCTTTCTTAACCAATGCCCCACTACCTCAGCATCCTCCTCTCATAAGAAGGTCACATAACCTATCTCTCTCATCCCTTTAACCCAATGCACTAAAAAGACTACCCTTTCTAGTTTAGGAGCTGAGCCTAACAGTTCAACCATTTTTGTTGCAACAGCTTTTACTATTTGTTCCAGAAAAACAGGATAGGAGTATGGATTAGGCACAACTGCACCCTAGGCGAAAGTCCATCCAGCCATCTCTATCTCTTAGACACTCCATGTAATGATACCTCTGCTTGTTGGGAACCAGAATCTTTCTGACAGCCTGCAGATTCACCACTCTCGTGGTGAGCTGATGCCACTGGTACATAAGTGGCATTATTTTTCATCAACGGATCCCAATCTAGATCACTCCTAGATTGTATGTTATCATCACCTCCCCGCATAAGGGGCAAGTTAGTACGTGTCCCTTGTTTGGTCCGGACCATCCTGAAATACACTTTAAAATTTCGTTGGTATTCCAAGCCCTGGAACAGTAACTAGTGGCTCTGATAACAAACATAACAGTTTCAAATTTCTAGGACAACACATAATAGGTAACTAGAAATTTCAGGAATTTTTTTTAAATCCATTGAAATTTCAGCGGAGTCTCCCCTATACTAGGCGGTCCTAAGTTATTGACAATACTAAATATACACTTCCTATGTTATTTCAGAACCCGATCCAATCATCTTGGATCTTAACCAAACTAATCATCATCAATACAACACATTTTATTCAATATTATTACTAAATTCAAATTCATTAAAAAAAAAACAATGCATAATTCAATTGTTACATATTATCATTACATAAACTATATCATGGTTAATAATATCATATAATGAAATTCAAATGAAGGATCCAATTTCAATTATAAACATGCATGGTTAAAATAGGTATTTAGAATTACATCATTAGATTAAAGTCATATATCTAAATTTACAAGTCAATACTACATTTTAAGTTCAGGAGATAAGTGTCTTGAATTACAACATAATTACATAACGAAAGATAGTTAAACTAAGATCACTCCTGACATGACCCCGATGGACCTGAAAATAACAAATAACATTTACATATAAATATAAAAAGATAATAACAACAACAATAACAATGATAAGAAATAATTTTCATGGCATTTCTTTTAACACATAAAATTTAGACATAGATTTTTTTTTACAATAAGTATTTTCCATTTAATATCCTAATTAATTGCTAAGAATAGTTTCATCTTGAAAATCACAACACGACTAAAATGATTTTGAACGTCATCTTTTTATAGATCAATCCTTATTTTTAAATGGTTTTAATAGATATATTGCTAATGTGGTTGAATTGAAATATTATTTAAAAATTAAAGATATGGTGCATATGGCTATAAAGGTAGAAAAATAATTGAAAAGAAAAGGTAGTGCAAGGCTAGACTATTATTTAGGATCCTCTCAGGGTTGGAAGTCAAATTTTAGGAGAAAATGTAATTCATAAAAAAGAGATAATAACAGTACCTAAAGTTGTTAAACCCTCATATGTTAAGAAGCAAGTTACGATAATAGAGGAAAAAAGAAGATATGATATTCAGTAGAAGCATAAGCGAGTGATTAAGTGTTTTAGGTGTCAAGAACTTAAGTATTGTGCATTAGAGTGTCCAAATAAAAGGATTATGATTTTAACAAATGATGCAGTTAATGATGAATTTGAATGTGACAACATGCCAGCACTTGGAGATGTTAGTGATATTGAATATATTGTTAATGGTGAATCCTTTATTATAAAAAGATCCTTGAACTTTAGGTTAGTGAAAAAGATGTTGATCAATAAAGGGAGAATATCTTTCATAATGGATGTCACGTAAAAAATAAGGTATGTAGTATGATTCTTAATAAAGGTAGTTGTACTAATGTCACTAGCACAACTTTGGTTAGAAAGTTGAACTTGACTACTACTAAGCATGTTACATCGTATAAGCTTTAATGATTGAATGAATGTGGAGAAGTTAAGGTGACTAAACAAGTTTTAATCTTATTTTCTGTAAGAAGGTATAAGGATGAGGTTTTAAGTTATTTCTTTGCATGCTGCACCCCTATTATTACGGAGACTTTGTCAATTTGAAAGGAAAACCAAACATGATGGTTTTTAAAATAAGTATACACTGGAAAAGGATGGGAAAACATACACCCTTACATCATTATCACTTAAACAAGTGTATATAGATCAATTAAATCTAAAAAAAAAGCAAAAAAAGCCGAACAAACCTCATTACAACAAAATGGTGAGGATGTGAGGCTAAGTAAAAATAAAATGAGTTATGAGTGTGAAACACCTAAGGATAAAGTTTTGGCCATTAAAGATAAATTTGAAGTATTTAGCTCGGAAAAAAAAAAGAGGAAAGTTGAGTGTGGATAGAAGAAAGAAATAGTGAGAAAAGAAAAGTGTGTAGAAAAAATTAAGTAAACACCTTAATTTTTATACAAAACAAAGTGATCTTACACATTCTTATTTTTCTGATATGACTATGATTTTACTCTTGTATGAGGAGGCATACTTTAACACTAACAAACATGATTCCTATGTTCCTAATATTTGTATTTCTTTGTTACAGGAATTTGAAGATGTATTTACCAATGAAATTCCAAGTGGAGTGCCACTTGTGAGAGGAATAAAACATTATATTGACCTAGTACCAGGTTCAACTATTCCTAATAGACCAGCCTATAAAAGTAATCTTGAGGGAAATAAGCTTCAAAGGCAAGTGGAGGAGTTAATTTCAAAGGGATACAATCAAGAAGGCATGAATCTCTGTGTTGTTCCCGTACTTTTAGTACCTAAGAAAGATGGTACTTGGAGAATATGTGTTGATTGTAGATTAATTAATAACATAATGGTAAAGTATAAACATCGTATCCTAGATTAAATGATAAGCTTGATGAATTACATGAATCTTATTTATTTTTCAAAATTAATCATCAAATTAGAATGAACGAATGTGACGAATAGAAAATTGTTGTTAAAATAAAATATGGTTTGTATGAGTGGTTACTCATGCCTTTTGAACTTACTAATATGCCCAGTACTTTTATGAGATGGATGAATCTATATTACATGCATTCATTGGTAGGTTCGTAGTTGCTTATTTTGATGATATATTGATTTATAGTAAGGGATTGGATGAGCATATAGATCATTTAAGACATGTACTTCATGTGCTTAGAAAGGAAAGTTCGTATATTAATATAATGAAGTGTGACTTTTACTTTGAAAAGATTATTTTTCTTCGATATATTGTTAGTACAAAAGATATTGAGATGGATGAGACTAAAATTAAAGTTATGAAATAGTGGCCTACACCTAAGACGGTAAGTGAGGTAAGAATTTTCATGGATTGACTAGCTTATATTGAAGATTTGTAAAAAAATTTAGTACAGTAGCTACTCCATTAATTGAAATTATAAAGTACACAATGAGTTTTAAATGGGGAATTGATAGTGAAAACCACATCAAACCCAGGGAAAATTTCCTTTAGGGGTTTAATTGGTGAAAATTAAGTTTATGGGCCTAATTTGGACTTAATTAAAAAGATTGGAATTTTAGGAGACCAAATTTAATTTTTACAAAGTCAATTGGTTCAAATCAAATGTAAAATCGCAAAAAAATCAGAATTTTAGGGTCAATTAAAGGCTAAATTGAAGAAATTCACAGCTAATGACCATTTTGCAAAAGGCGTCAAACTATGAGAACTACATTGATTGAAATTAAGGGTGAAATTGAAGGATATTAAACATTTAATAGTCAATTGAAGGTCAAATTGCATAAATCCAAAACCAAGGACTAATGTGAAAAAGGAATTGAAATCCATTACTAACAATGAAATTCGGTAGGGGTAAAATTGCATAAAATTAGAAATTTAGGGTCAATTAGGGGTGTAATTGAAATAAATTAAAAGATGAAAGACCACTTTGGCCAAAACCCTAATTTAAACCCTAAAAGTCTAAAACATCGTCATTTTTAACAGTAAAAAAAAAGGACTAGACAACTCGTCGTCTAGTGACTGATCATCTTTTTCTTCATTTAAGTAAGAAAAAGTTGCTTCGGTGACTTTCTTTCTAATGCATTTAATGATTCATCTCTCCATCAAATTTGACAAAACTTGCATGCAAACGATAGTCTAACATCTTACAACAGCTTAGTATGGTCCTTTATGTCCGATTGACACCATAACGATTGTGGTGTCGCCCCAAAGGTGGTTAACCCAGCAAGCCTTCAACTGACAAATTTGATAGTTTATAATAGTCACTTTGAGTCAATGGTTAGGATTCATTGGAGCTGAATCGAGGACCAAGATTTGGCATCATTAAAGACAAAATATCCATCTTCCACCTTCTATAAATAGGGATGGAATTCATGGCTAGAAATTGGAGAAATAAAAAGCTAAAGTTGAGAAAAAATCATTTTTGCTCACTTTTTCTTTCCCCCCCTTTCAACCACCACTTTGGCAACTTTCTTCGTCGCGCCTCAGTCATCGTTGTTACCACCAACCACTCGTCGGTCTTCCCTATAACACTAAGAATGCCGCCAGCCTTTCTTCTCTCCTAGCTAGGCAAGCCACCCACTTCCTTTTATTCCCCAAAACCTTCCCCCGACCACTGTATGTAGAAGGCAAACTAATTAATATGGTTGCTGGGTTGGGCCCAGTAACCATATGGACTATAGGCTGGACCTGTTTTGGCCTAGCCCATGTGGCTTGGACAGGTCCAGCCCACCCTAAAAAAAAAAAAGAATGGTCTGTTCGGCTGCCTATCCCGACTAGGTCAGGCTGGACCTATTTTGGCCCAACTCAATGGCTAGGTCTGGTTCAGCCTAATTTATATTTAATAATATAATATTAGAAAAAAAACAAAAAAATCTAAAAATTTTTCAAAGGTCATTTCAAAAAATGTTTTTGTTTTAATGTATACAGTCAAATCTTAAAAGTTTTCCAAGCATATTTTCATAATAAAACAAAAAAGTTGCATTTTTCTTATGTGTTTTTTTTAATGAATATCGTAGCTAGTTTATGATTATCCGTTAAGGTTTAACCAAAATATAAAAAATCATTCACCAATTATTTTGTTCACTTTATATTTAAAGTGTTAAAGTTTAACTATAGACTTTAATATTCGGAGGTGTAAAACTACACAATAGAGTATACCCTTAGGTATTAAAGATACAAAATGCAAAATAAATACGATGCTAAAATTTAGACTTTAAAATGGTTATGATTTAACCTGATAAGGTAAATATTTCCTCATAAAAAGAGATCTACCTTGAAACTTAAATGAGACCAACAAATAGAAACTTGATCTAGAAAAACAATCAAAGAACAATGCAACTTACCTTAGGTAAGGTGCACTAGGGTTGATGAATCTTTCTCTTACACAACTAGTCCCTTATCCGAACTCTCGCAGACTATAGGTTTTCTAGTAACCTTGATACTAGGTGGCAACTCTTGAATCTTATAATCATAATTTTATGATTATACTCAAAATCCCTTCCTTTTTCCTAGTAACCTCTCAGCGCATTTTTCGACGTCGCCCCGCGACAATTAAGATAAGAAAAATCCTCTTTCTCTCTTTTAAAATTGGGAATATATAGCTTACCTTATAAAAAAATCTAAATTTACTTACCTGGTAAGGTGGTAGTTCTATTGCATAGCATATCTTGTCACAGATAGCTTACTCATGCCATCTATAGCTCACCCTGAAAGGTGGCAATTCTAGCTGAAGTGTAGATGAACTTTTAGCTTATACAACTCTATGTAGCAACCCAAAAAAATGAGAGATGGGTGATAAGAGAGAAAAGATGGTGGGTTAGGGCAAGACCAAGCCTTTTAAGGCTTTGTTAGGCCTCAGCCCAACTGAGCTTTGATTAGCTTGGTTGGGTCTCAGCCCTACCAATCTTTGTGGGGCCCAACCAATCTTTGTAGGCTTAGTCAAGCTTCGACCCATTTGAGTTGGAAAAAAAAAAGCTTTTTTGTATTTACACTATCATTTTTCCTCCATGTAAATTTTAACAACTACATTGTTAAAAAATTACTTTACCAAAAATTCAAATGTAAAAGGGGTTTTGCATCCTAGTGTGAGAAGTGTGAACTTATAATTAGCATGTGAATATTGGTGACATGTTTATTACAAGGAATGATTGATATTATGGCACTGAGACTTGATAATTATAGGAGTAAAAGTTTGTGGTTATGTCAAGATTCTTGGTACACCATTTTCACATGGTTATGTTGGTGAATCTTGGTCCACCATGATAACAACAGTTATGTCAGGAATATTGATTCACCATTCCACTATTCCATATGGTTATGCTTGAACCATTCCACCATGATAATGGTTATTGCTAGTTGTTCATCATCGTTAGAAGATTTGAAAAATGAAAATAATGTTCTTAAAAAACAAGTTGAAGACTTGACTTTAACTTTAGCCAAGTTTACTCAAGGTAGAGATAACTTGGATGTTTTGTTAGGAGGACAAAACAAAAGCATAAATAAAAGTGGTTTAGGTTTTAATTGTGTAGAAAAACAAAAATCAAATGAGCATGTTAATTAATCTACTATGTATAGTTGTTTTTCTACATGTAATTTTTGCAATAAGAAAGACCATTTATTGCATTGCATAAATGTAGATTAAAGAAAAATGAAATTCTTAAAAATTATTGTGGGTACTGAAAGTAAAATGCCAAACAAACAAGGACCTAATGTTAAAAAGGTACCTAAAAAGGCTTCTCGCTGGATTTCCACAAATGGAGAAACAAGGAAAGTGTTCCAACAAATAATGAACACAAGTTATGGACAAGCAAGGCCTCAATTCAAATATCTAAAATTGAGAGACAACTTACAAAAAAAGAAGCAATAGTGAAGGCAATAAAGGCCTTACTTCCAAAAACAACAAGTTGGAAGAAACTTGAGTATGAAGAATGATAGTAAAAGAAATGTTTAACCCGTATTCATCAACAAACATGTGAATAGGATATTGCCACAACAACATCCAAGGCCTCAACCCTAAAGGTATAAAATAGAAGGAAACTGGTAGTGGAGATATATTGGAAGGATAAATCTTGTATTCTAGACATGCTCCATGGGATCAGATAAGCCATCATGGTGGTCCAAGTTCATCTTGGCAACTTCTATCGTGATACATTTGCTTCTTCCACATAGGTATGATTTTTCATAGCTTGTTTCATATTGAAAAGACTTTTATCAGGTAGTGCATAAGACATTTTCATAAGAAGTAGTTGTGTATGCCACAAATCAAGGCTTCTATAACCATTGGTTCTAGCAAGTTTTCCACCTTTAACATCTCTTCATTAAATCTTTTCAAGTAGGCTCTTGTGCTTTCTCCCTCAAGCTGAGTGATGGAGAAGAGTTTGGTTGAACTTTTTTTTACAAGAATACTCGTTCTGAAATGAGTGATCAATTTATTACACAAGTTTTAAAAACTAGATATGGAACCAGGCTTTAAATTGTGATACCAAGCTCATGTAGATATTTAAAAAGTGATAGGGAGTATTTTACACATGGAATTGGTATCTTAAATCACCAATTTCAAACTGCTCCTTACATTCTAGAGATGTTTTATAGGATTAGACAAGTCATTATAATAGTTTAAGTTCATCTAGGAAAATATGAAGTCTCTATAAAGATGAGTATTCAAAACACTGCCACATAGTGATGAATCTATTATCTGACTCGAGTCTTTTCTCTTTTTTTAATATGTAGCCTTTCAGGTTGTGGGGGTGTTGGAATGATATTTTATAGGAGAACGAGGTCGTTGGTGAAGGTTATGGCCTTAGGCCTTGCCTTTTGATTTATGAAGATCATATCTCAAGGATCCTACATGAGAAGGCTTTTCGTGGTAACATGATCTTCTTATTACAGGATAAATAATATGTTGTCTATTATCTTTTACACCTTAATTTAAGTAGTCATTTATGAGAATTAGGGTTGTCATTGCATATGAGGTGAAAATGGTACAACATAAGGAGGTGCAGGTGGTTGTATAACAGTCTGTATACTTTGTGGAAAAGCAATAAGAGCCCTGAGTTTTTGCTGAGTAGCTAGCACAGCCTTAATGACTTCTCTCATCTATTAGGCTAGTTGTTGAAGGTCCAATAAAGTTGATAAAGATGGTAGGAGGTCAGTAACTTGTCCTCCTAGTGTTTTAGTGTTATCCACCATGAAAGCTTTATGAGTAGGTTATAAATGAGTGATAAAAAAAAATACAAGGTTTATATTCAATTTTCTATGGATGGTGCCACTGATAAGGCTTGAAAAAACTTCACTGAATCTGGGTTTTCTTAGCAGAAAACAATAGGCTAGATGGTGAGTGTTGCTTGCAGAAGAACCCTCTGATACTAAAGTTAATTTAGGGTTGTTTAGGTGAATTTTTAGCCTGTTTGTTTTTGCATTTCAAAAGAGTTTTTGAAAAAATTTTATTTTTTTATTTTTTTATTTGCTTCAAATTAATATTGTTTTGGTGTTTTTAGATCATTTTGATACGCTGATCAAGGTTGTTAAAATTGCGTTTTGACTAGTAAAATCATACGATTTTACAAGTCAAAACATGAATTATGTGTTAAATCATTTGAAAAAATCGAAAATGGGTGAAATCGGGTGAAATCGCAAAAATCATATGAAATAGCGCAAAATCACGATTTCAGGACCGATTTTGCGATTATGCCAAAATGATGCGCTGAAACAAAATCCCCCCCATGGTCTAGGTGTCAGACGCCTATTAGCTATGGAAATGCACAGTCACGCGACTGTCTTCACTCTTCACTCTTCACAAATCACAACTCACAAAATACTCTTTCTTTTTTCCAACTGAACAAATCCCTAATCAGCTAATCCCTAATCCCCTTATCTAATTAACCAACTGGGCACTGGCAACCACAAAAGCGGCAACGACGATCTTCATTCTCCACAAAAACGGTCACGGTCCAGTCTTCACTCCTTATCTTTCCTCAGTGCTCACGGTCGCGGCTTTCTTTTCTGTTTATCATGATTTTAACAGCGATGATGATCTCCTCAACAGCTCACGACTTCGGGCTTCCTCTTCAATCTTTATTAACAGCGGCACGCCGGCAACGATCTCCTTTCTTTCCCATCTTCAACAGCAGCAGGCGACATCGGGCCTCTTCACCAGCAGTCGTTCAGCCATCATCATCAATGGCTCTTCACCGTAAGTTTATCTTGCCTTCATCATCATCACTGCAGTAGTTGATTTGGCCCCTGTAATAGATTTTTATTTTTCCTGTTAACTGTTAGTTTGTTACCCTGTAATTATTAATTACAATTTTGATTTTGCCCAATCCTGTAATTTGTATAAGTATAATGTTGAATTGAATTGAATGGAATTAATCGGGTGAAAATTGGATGGACTGAATAGATCAGGTGAGAAAATTGTTGAATTGAATGTCACACTGCCACAGTATATATCTTGATTGAATTAATAGTATTAATCGGGTGAAAATTGGACTGAAAACTGTTGATTTAGACTAAATTGAATGTCATTTCAGTATTATAGGACTAAATTAATTGGACTGAATTGAATTAAATTAATGGGGTGAAAATTAGACTGAAAAGTGTTGAATTGGACTGAATTTAATGTCATTTCAGTATTATAGGACTGAATTAATGGGGTGAAAATTGGACTGAAAATTATTGAATTTGACTGAATTAAATGTCATTTCAGTATTATAAGACTGAATTAATTTTGTGAATTTTTATGTATAACAAAAGGTTAATTACAATTATAAAATGTTTGGATTGATTACAGGGCTAATTTGAGTTGATTCTTGAATTGTTGAACACTTGAACTTATGGCATCTAGAAAACATTCTTCTGGTAATAGACTTGATGTGGGATGGCAACATGGTATAGATATTAATAAGAATTCTAGAAAAGTTCAGTGCAAGTATTGTCAAAAAATTATCAGTGGGGGTATTTTTCGTTTCAAACAGCATTTGGCTTGCACTTGTAAGGATGTTGAGCCATGTCAGCAAGTTCCAGAAATTGTTAAGCAAATGATTTTAGGTGTTTTGGTGAAAAATCTATAAGCAAATGAAAAGAAAAGAAAGGCCCATCAATATAGTGCAAATGATAATGATGATGAAATAAAAGAAATTAGCTCCAAGGACAAAGGAAAGAGAGTAGTTAGTGGGAGTGGAAGTACACAAATAACCCTAAATCAATTGCTAAAAAAAGGATATTAGAGAAGAAGCATGTCGACAAATTGCAAGGTTTTTCTACACTAGTGCAATTCCATTTAATTGTGTAAAAAACCCTAAGTTTGTAAAGGCACTTGAATTGGTTGCAAAGCATGGGCTAGGTTTCAAGCCTCCATCCTACCATGATATTAAAGAGAAGTATTTGAAGCAGGAAGTGGATCAAAAAATGACATTGCTTGAGTAGTACAAGCTAGAATGGAAAAAAAAACAAGTTGTTCAATAATGTTTGATGGATGGACATATAAAAAAAGACGTTGTATTTGTAACTTTTTGGTTAATAGTCCTAAAGGGACAGTTTTTTTTGTCATCAGTGGATACCTCTAATATGTCCAAGACTACTGATAAGGTATTTGAAATGTTAGATGCCATTGTGGAGAGGATTGGGGAGGAAAATACTGTCCAAGTAGTCACCGATAATGCTGCAAATTATAAGGCAGCGGGACAATTATTGATGGAAAAAAGAAAGAGTTTGTTTTGGACACCATGTGCTGCCCATTATATTGACTTGATATTAGAAGATTTTGAGAAGAAGTTAGAGGTTCATCAAGTAACTATTGCCAAGGGGAGGAAAATCACCTTATATATTTATTCAAAAACTATTCTTATTTCCATGCTAAGGCACTTTACGAATGGAAGAGATTTGATTCGACCTGCTGCCACTCGGTTTGCTATTGCATATTTGACTCTGGGATGTTTGAATGATCATAAAATGCAGCTGATGACTATATTTACTTCCAAACAGTGGAGTTCTTGTAGGTTTGCAAGAATAGAAGAAGGGAAACGAATTCAAAATTGTGTTTTGCACAGCAGGTTTTGGCATGATGTCACTATATGTATTAAGACAGCGTATCCTCTGATTAAAGTTCTTCGATTAGTTGACTCAGATGAGAAACCAGCTATGGGTTTTATATATAAAGCAATGAATGAAGCAAAAGAGAAGATACAAGTGAATTTTGGTTTTGTGAAAAAAAGGTATATATCTTGCTAATTTTTATTTCAAATATTGTCATTTATTAATATGAATGTCTTTAGAGATACTTTCAATTGAGATATTCCTAAATTGTAATGATATTTTTATTATTTCTTTTTATATAGTTATATACCTATATGGAATATTGTTGATGCAAGATGGGAACTTCAACTCCACAAGCCCTTACATGCAGCAGCTTATTATTTGAATTCTCATTATCATTATAATCCTAATTTTAACGTTAATGCCAACATTAAAATTAGATTATATCAATGCTTAGAAAGGATGGTTCATAATGCAAGTGAAAGGTGCAAAATTGACTTGCAACTTGAATCATTCAAGGATGCAAAAGGGTTGTTTGGCATTGAGGCTGCCAAGACAGCAAGAGATAAAAAAAAAAAAACTTCAGCTCAATGGTGGGATTCTTATGGGGATGAATGTCCAGAATTACAAAGGTTTGCAATGCGAGTTCTAAGCTTGACTTGTACTTCATCTGGATGTGAGCATAACTGGAGTGCATTTGAAATGGTGAGTTTTTTATTTTATTATTTTAAATGTTGACATATTTGATAAAAATCTTATAAATTTGAATTGTTTATTTAGTTCACACAAAACGAAGAAATCGGTTGCACCAGAGAAAAATGAATGACTTGGTATTTGTAATGTGCAATCTGAAATTGAATAATAATCGAGTCAAAAAGCAAGCTGATGATTTTGGTGTAAAAGATGATCTTTCATCTGATGATGATTGGATAACCGAGGGAAAAAAACATTCGAACATTGATTTGCTTGGTGCCACTAACAGTGCAACACGAAGAAAAAATGGTAATGAAGATGAAAGTGATGAAGAAGAAATTCCTAATGATGTTGAAATGGAGAGTAATGGTACTGAAGATGATTTGGAGATTCAAATTGATGATATTGGTGTTGGTACTAGTAGTAGCATTAATATTCATAATATTGGTGTTGGTACTAGTAGTGACACTAATAATCCTCTTGATGGTATTGATATTGATGAATGTCTGAGGAATAATAAGGAAGATGAAGGCACTGAAGCTGGTTTTAGTTTACATGACATACCAGCAGATTGTTTGTTTTAAGTTTGTTAATTATTAGCTAATGAAAAATTATTTAAATTATGTATGAATTTTTATTTAAAGCATATATTTTAAGATACTTGAACTATGTATGAATTTTTATTTGAAGCATGAATTTTTTGTTAATGTATTTTAAAATTCCTTATGATTTTACGATTTTACAATCCGTTTTTACGATCCAAGTTTGTATTGTATTTTCCGTGCCGTGTTAAAATCGTGATTTTAACAACTTTGACGCTGATGTCAAAAATAATTTTTAAAAAATGAAAAACATTATTTTGATACATTTCCGAGTGAAAAACACTTTGAAAAACAACCGCAACCACACTCAAATTATGTAAAAGGAGTGGACAAACAGAAATAGACAATTTTCTTTTATGCTGAGATGAGAAAAAATCATTTTTCTCTCTCACAAAGTTGGGAATATATAGCTTACTTTATAATAAAATCTTAAGCAACTTATATGGTAAGATGGCAATTATATTGTATAGCTTATCCTATCACAGGATAGCTTG